>CAJHYA010000093.1_pt1 | contig 14531 bp, 15 predicted proteins | sample 9198611 | NCBI WGS metagenome assembly CAJHYA01 (sample SAMEA7708353, study PRJEB35096) | sediment metagenome | biome: marine neritic benthic zone biome [ENVO:01000025]; feature: sediment [ENVO:00002007]; material: shallow marine sediment [ENVO:03000034] sea grass bed [ENVO_01000059] ... | reverse complement strand
ACAATGCCAGTGAGTATACCTATTCCGTTTCGGATATGTTTTTTGGATTTATTCCGGGATCGGTAGGAGAAACTTCGGCATTCCTCATTTTATTGGGAGGGCTTTTCCTGGTTTTCAGCAAAATTGCCAGCTGGCGAATCATGCTCAGTGCCGTGATCGGTTCCCTGGTTATGGGCCTTATCTTCAATTGGGTGGTTGATGTCGGATGGATTGCTGAAACCAGCACCTTCTATGGCTTAATGAGTTTTGATTTCTGGAAACACCTTATCGTTGGTGGACTGGCATTCGGTATTGTCTATATGGCTACAGATCCGGTTACCGGTTCTCAGACCAACAGGGGGAAATGGATCTATGGATTCCTGATCGGGTTTATCTCAGTTATGATTCGTGTATTCAATCCGGCCTACCCGGAAGGCGTATTCCTGGCGATCCTCCTGATGAATGTATTTGCTCCTACCATAGACCATTACGTAATTAGGGGCAATGTCAAAAAACGTATGAAGCGGCTTAAAAAAGCTGTGATTCCTGCAACCGTACAGGAAAAAGAAGAAGACCTTAAAGTAGAAACCGTTTAAGATATGGCGATCGATACTGAAAAAAATGTGTACACCGTTTTCTTTGCTGTGATAATGGTGATCATCGTAGGCTCGGTTTTGGCGTTCCTAGCGTCCGGACTTAGTGGAAAGATCAAGGAAAATGAGCGCTTTGAGAAACAACAGAACATTCTCTATGCCATGGGTGTCAATGAAAATGAGGATGAAGGGAGTGTTAACTTTATTCCAACGGATCGGGTAGAAGCAGAATTTGCAAACTACATCACCGAACAACTGGTGCTCAATGGAGATCAGATCACTACGGATGACGAAGCATACCTGATCGACCTTAAAAAGGAAATAGCCGCCCTTAAGAACGGAGCTACTGCCAGGTTGCCATTGTTTATAGGCGAAAAAGATGGGAAAAAGTATTACATCTTACCTATGTATGGCAAAGGGCTGTGGGATGCGATCTGGGGATTTATCTCCCTGAATGAAGAAATGGTGGTTCAGGGTATTTACTTCGATCACAAAGCAGAGACTCCCGGACTCGGTGCCAATATCAAACAGCGATATTTTATGGATGACTTCATTGGGGAATCCATTCTGGACGGCAGTCGTTATGCAGGTATCTCAGTGGCCAAAGGAAATAACGACCCGATTAACCAGATTAAGGATGATAATGAAGTGGATGCCCTGGCAGGTGCCACGATCACCGGAAATGGCGTATCAGCCATGATCCGCGAAAGTGTTAACCTTTACAGGAATTATTTGGAAACCATTAGACAGCAATAGCATATGGCCTTACTATCTAAAAAAGACACAAACCTGATATTAGATCCGCTGGCGGATAATAACCCGATTACCATACAGGTACTTGGGATATGTTCTGCCCTGGCAATTACTGCGGAACTCAACGCCTCGATTGTAATGGCCCTGTCCGTTATTTTCGTTCTCGGGGTGGGAAATGTGGTTATTTCCCTTATCCGTAACATTATTCCTTCAAAGATCAGAATTATTGTTCAGCTCATAGTTGTAGCAACCCTGGTGATCGTTGTGGACCAGGTGCTCAAGGCCTTTGCGTACGAATTGAGTAAAACACTGGCCGTTTTTGTTGGATTGATCATTACCAACTGTATCATCATGGGGCGTTTTGAAGCCTTTGCTCTCGGGAACAGCCCTTGGCGGTCCTTCCTGGATGGGATAGGTAATGCCCTTGGATATGGGGTTATCCTTATTATAGTTGGATTTTTCAGGGAGCTACTGGGATCCGGTACGCTGTTTGGAATGAAAGTCCTGGGGGATCCTATAGCCAAAACCGGACTTTATTCCTTTGGATACGAAAACAACGGATTCATGATCATTCCACCAGCAGCATTGATTGTGGTTGGGATCATCATCTGGGTACAAAGATCACGCAACACAGCCCTGATCGAAGAAAATTAAAATAAGCTAATACTCTCAATTATGTTAGAGCATATTGAACTGTTTTTTAAATCCATCTTCATAGACAACATGGTGTTTGCTGTGTTCCTGGGGATGTGTTCATACCTGGCTGTTTCCAAGAAAGTAGCCACTGCCGTTGGCCTTGGAGCAGCAGTAATATTTGTATTGGCGGTAACCGTTCCTTTAAACTGGTTGCTGGACCAATACCTTTTACAGGAAGGTGCCCTGAGTTGGCTCGGGCCGGAATACGCGGATTACAACCTGAGTTTCCTCTCTTTTATCCTCTTTATCGCCACGATTGCCACAATGGTGCAACTTGTGGAGATAGTTGTTGAGCGGTTTTCTCCGGCACTCTACAATTCACTGGGGATTTTCCTTCCGCTCATAGCAGTGAACTGCGCTATTCTGGGAGGTTCCCTCTTTATGCAGGCCCGTGAGATTCCGTCATTGGGGCTGGCCTTTAACTATGGAGTAAGTTCAGGTATCGGATGGTTCCTTGCCATTTTGGCTATCGCTGCCATCCGCGAAAAAATCAGATATTCCAATGTTCCTCCACCATTGAGAGGACTTGGGATAACCTTTATAATTACCGGATTGATGGGGATAGGTTTCCAAAGTTTTGGAGGGATGCTTACCGGAGGAGATGAATCCGCTGTTCCTGTGGAAGAGACTACAGTAGAGGTTGAGCAGGAAGCTGAGGAGAAGAAAAATAAAGAAGAGATCGATGAAAAATCTGTCTCGTATAACGATGTCAATATAATAGAAGAATGATATTAGCCTCAACTTTAGGGACCATAGTCATTACAGTAGTTGCTTTTTTAATCCTTTTACTGCTGTTGGTGGCACTGTTGCTTTTCACCAAGGAAAAATTGGCACCATCGGGCCCGGTAACGATTACTATCAATAGCGAAAAAAAGATTGAGGTGCCTTCTGGCAGCTCTCTCCTTTCTACCCTGGGGAACCAGAAGATCTTCCTTCCTTCGGCTTGTGGGGGAGGGGGAACCTGCATCCAATGTGAGTGCCATGTACTTGCCGGTGGGGGGGAAGCCCTGCCTACGGAAACACCGCATTTTTCTAAACGCGAATTGAATGAAGGAGCCCGCCTGGCTTGTCAGGTGAAGGTAAAACAGGATATGGATATTACCATTCCTGAGGAAGTATTTGGTATCAAGAAGTGGGAAGGCACCGTGGTAAGAAACTACAATGTTGCCTCTTTTATCAAGGAATTCGTAGTAGAGATTCCTGAAGATATGAACTACAAGGCTGGCGGTTATATCCAGATCGAAATTCCTGCCTGTGAGGTTAAGTATGAAAACTTTGATATTACCGCTCACCCTGAAGAGCATGAAACTCCGGATAAATTCCAAGCGGAGTGGGATAAATTCAATCTCTGGCCACTAGTCATGAAAAATACAGAGGTTGTTGAACGTGCCTATTCCATGGCTTCTTTCCCAGCAGAAGGCAGGGAGATCATGTTAAATGTGAGGATTGCTACCCCACCCTGGGACCGTTCTAAAAATGGCTGGATGGATGTAAATCCCGGAGTGGCATCATCCTATATCTTTGACAGGAAACCAGGTGATAAGGTTACCATCTCCGGACCTTACGGAGAGTTCTTTATAAATGAGTCAGAGTCAGAAATGCTTTATGTTGGAGGTGGTGCCGGTATGGCGCCTATGCGTTCTCACCTGTATCATCTGTTTAAAACCCTCAAAACCAACCGAAAAGTAACCTACTGGTACGGGGGAAGATCCAAAAGAGAATTATTTTATATTGATCATTTCAGGCAGTTAGAGGAGGAGTTTCCTAATTTCAAATTCTACATGGCTCTTTCCGAACCCCTTGAGGAGGACGACTGGAAGGTAAAAGAAAGTCTGGATGCACCTGGAGACGGTTTCGTAGGATTTATCCATAACTGTGTGATAGATTACTACCTGAACGACCATGAATCTCCTGAAGATATTGAACTATATTTCTGTGGACCACCCTTGATGAATAAGGCGGTCCAGAAAATGGGTGAAGATTTTGGGATCCCGGATGAACATATTCGATTTGACGACTTCGGTGGTTAGGTCTTTGAATTGTTCAGGGATATCCTTAAAAAGAAGAAAAACCGGTATGAACAATATCGGTTTTTTTATCTCAAGCAAATGAAAGCACTAACGGAGCAGGAACTGCACAACCTGGCGATGAATATCGTAGGGCGGGAACTTGAGGCTCAGGGATTTGAGTTTATGGGGGTCAACAGTAAACCCAGGAAAAACCCGCAGTTCGTTTGCCTTAAGGACAAAATACTGCATTTTATTGTGGTCCGCAATGTGCCGTTTCCTGAAGATCCGCGGAATTATGATGAAGATTTGTTGGGCAGGGTTAAGGAACAGGCCTTAAAGTTCGAAGCCAGGACCTATTATGCAGGGGTTGGCCTCTCCAATGCCGAGGATCGGACTTTACCGGTATATTTAAATGAAGCTTATCTCGTGGACTATGCAGGCCTTATCGAAATATCTTAAGGGAATTAGCCTGGCGCTTGTCCTGGTACTGATTGCAGCCTGTGCTGATGATCGGGGGCCCTGGGAGCGGAATTTCAATTACGGCGGCGCCCTGGGAACCTCTTATAGTATTACCTATTTAACAAAGGAAACCCAAAACTATCAGCAGGAGATAGATTCTGTATTTGAGGTGGTAAATCAATCCATGAGTACCTATTGGCCCGATTCAGATATTTCCAGGATCAACGACGGGGACAGTATCCTTAAGGTAGATCAAATGTTCCGTGACGTTTTTATGCTATCCAAGGAAGTGCACGAAAAGACCAACGGATTTTTTGACCCCACTGTTGGGGTACTGGTCAACGCCTGGGGTTTTGGGCCCGGAACTGCCATGGCTTTGGACAGCACCAAAGTAGACAGCCTGCTGCAGTATGTCGGATTTGATAAAGTTCGGATCACTAGGGAAAACCGAATCCAGAAGGAACATCCGGCAATTCGATTTGACTTTAATGCCATAGCCAAGGGATATGCCATAGATCGTCTTGCCGTTATGCTCGATAACAAGGGAATCGATAATTACCTTGTTGAAGTGGGCGGTGAGATCGTGGCCAGGGGCGAAAATAAGATTAAACAAAAGCCCTGGACTTTAGGCGTAGATGATCCTCAGGTAGAAGAGGGGAGGAGACTTAAGATAACCCTTGAATTAAAAAACGCGGCTTTGGCTTCTTCCGGGAACTACCGGAAATTCAGAGTAGATAGCCTTACTGGGCAGAAGTATGTGCATACCATAGACCCGACCAGTGGTTACACCAAAAACTCTAATGTGCTAAGTGCCAGTGTTATCGCTCCCACCTGCGCGGAAGCAGATGCCTATGCTACGGCCTTTATGGCCATGGAGCTTGAAGCAAGCAAAGCCCTGTTGCAATCAGAAAATCAGTTGGAAGCATATATAATCTACCTGGATGATGCCCAGGAAGTACGTGAATTTGTTACCGAAGGCTTCCAGAAGAGGATCCTACAAAACTGATCATTTCCTTACAAATGGAATGATCTCGCCCCGGGCCAATCGATACCGATCCACTTCGTCTTCAGGCATTGTTGCGGTAAGGTCTACTTCTTCAACCCTGAATCCTGCAGACCTCAGTTTGTCAAAATAATCGTAGCCATAAATTCGGACGTGATCGTATTGCCCAAAAATCCGGGCCCTTTCCTTTTTGTCAGTTATGGAATTGTCTTCGTAAGTTTTTTTGCGGCTCAGGTCTTGCGGCACCTGGAAAACGCCCCAGCCCCCTGGTTTCATTACCCGGAATAATTCACTCATGGCCTTATGGTCGTCCGGGATGTGCTCCAGGACATGGTTGCACAAGATGATATCAAAGGTGTTGTCTTCAAAGGGAAGGGCGCAGATATCCGCTTTAACATCAGCAAGGGGAGAGTTGAGATCGGTAGTCGTATAATTCAGGTGGCTAAGCTTTCTGAATCTTTTGTAAAAGGCCTGTTCCGGTGCGAAATGCAAAAGTTTAGCCTGTTCGCTGAAAAAACGTGTTTTGTTTTTTAAGAACAGCCAAAGTAACCGGTGTCTTTCCAGGGATAGGGTGGATGGTGACAGTACATTTTCCCTTGGAATTACATACCCGTAGGGTAAAAATTTTCGGAATTGCCTCCCATCTATGGGGTCTGTATACCGGGAGCCCTTAAGCATCAGTGCTAATAGCGGGCGTGCCAGGAAACTCAGTTTGATTAAAACAGGTCTGGGAAGTTTGTTCAGAAAATATTTAAATACACCTTTCAATTAAATTGGTTTCTGACGGAATTCATCCTCTTCATCACTGTGTAATCCAAGCGCATCATAGATATATTGGAAGGTAGAAAGCAATTCTGGTTTCCCCTCTACTATGGCTACATTATGCTCGAAGTGGGCACTTGGTTGCCCATCTGCCGTAAGGACTGTCCACCCGTCTTTAAGTTGTTTAACACGGCGGGTCCCCATATTGATCATTGGTTCTATGGCCACCACCATGCCTTCCTGAAACTTCTTTCCCCGGCCCCGCTTTCCGTAGTTTGGCATTTCCGGACTTTCGTGCAATTGCTTACCCAGCCCATGACCTACGAGCTCGCGTACCACACCATAACCATGGCTTTCACAATAGCGCTGAATGGCATATCCAACATCACCAACCCGTTTTCCTACCCGGAATTCACGAATTCCAATGTACAGGGATTCCTTGGTTACCCTGAGTAATTTTTTGGTTTCGGATGCTACCTCACCCACTTCAAATGTATAGGCATGGTCCCCGTAAAATCCGTTTTTTAAAGCACCGCAGTCCACAGAGATGATGTCCCCATCTTTAAGAGTCTCTTTCGTTGGAATGCCGTGGACGACCTGGGCATTAGGACTCATATTCAGGGTATTGGGAAATCCATACATGCCTAAAAAACCCGGTTCGGCTCCGTGGTCGCGTATAAAACTTTCTGCCAGTCCATCCAGATAGAGCGAACTCACCCCAGGTTTAATTTCCGAGGCCAGCATACCCAGTGTCTTGGATACGATCAGGGCGCTTTCCCTGATCAGTTCAATTTCTTCCGGGGTTTTGGTAATGATCATAAGCTGAGATCAGGTATTTAAATAAGCGATTCCCGTGTCATTACTTCTGGTTTGGTCAGGCCCATCATTTGCAATATGGTGGGAGCGATATCTCCCAGCACCCCATCCCTGACCTTTTTGATATCAGGGTCTACTACAATGAGCGGTACAGGATTTGTTGTATGGGCTGTATTGGGTGATCCATCAGGATTAACCATGGTATCGCAGTTGCCATGATCCGCGATAACCAGCGTGGAATAGCCGTTTTCCAACCCTGCATTGATCACAGTTTCCGCACAGCTATCTACGGTTTCACAAGCTTTTATCGCAGCTTCCATAACGCCGGTATGACCTACCATATCCGGGTTCGCAAAATTAAGACATACAAAATCGGCCTCCCCTTTTTCCAATTCCGGTACAATGGCATCCCGTACTTCATAGGCACTCATTTCTGGTTTCAGGTCGTAGGTTGCTACTTTAGGAGACGGACAAAGAATACGCGATTCTCCTTCGAAAGGGACTTCCCTGCCCCCGTTAAAAAAGAAGGTCACATGCGGGTATTTTTCCGTTTCGGCAATCCGGATCTGTTTCTTTCCAACACGGGCGAGTACTTCTCCCAGGGTTTCCTGTATATTATCCTTATCGTAGACTACATGGACTCCCTTAAAGGTGTCATCATAATTGGTCAAGGTTACGTAATACAACTGCAGTTTATGCATGTCGAATTCCGGTAAGTCCTGTTGACTCAACACCTGGGTAAGTTCACGACCACGATCCGTTCGGAAGTTAAAGAAGATCACCACATCCCCTTCCTTTATGGTACCCCGTGGATTTCCCGCATCATCGCAAAGGGCGATGGGTTCAATGAATTCGTCGGTAATCCCCTTGTCATAACTATCTTGCATGGCCTGTCCCACGCGGCTACTTTTTATCCCGGATCCGTGAACCACAAGGTCATAGGCTTTCTTAACGCGTTCCCATCTTTTATCCCGGTCCATGGCATAATAGCGTCCGACTACCGAAGCCAGCTGAGCTCCCGACTCCTGGCAAAATGAATCCATATCTTCCAGGAAGCCTTTTCCGCTTTTGGGATCCACATCACGCCCATCGGTAAAGGCGTGTACAAAAACCTGTTCCAGACCGTAAGATTCACTCGCTTTGAGCAGTCCTTTAAGGTGGTTAATATGGCTGTGTACACCGCCGTCACTGACCAATCCCAGGTAATGAACGGCCTTATTATTCGATTTGGCATACCCATATGCCTCCTTTAGGGTTGGCTCATCTTTAAGTTGATCCTTATCAACGGCCATATTTATTTTTGCCAGGTCCTGGTAGACGATCCGTCCTGCACCCAGGTTCATATGACCCACTTCGCTATTCCCCATTTGCCCTTCCGGCAGTCCCACATGCATGCCATCCGTAAGTAATAAAGAATTGGGATATTTTTTATACAAGCCGTCCACAAAGGGAGTATGGGCATGTTCAATTGCAGATACCTTTGGATCAGGAGATTTGCCCCATCCGTCCAGGATCATCAGAATTACCTTCTTATTCATGTTTTAAGGTAGTAGATTGTTAACACACAAAAATAGGGTGAATTCTGTTAAACTTACGTTATAGTGTAATGAATTCTGAAACAATAAGGGAAATTCTAAGTCTATATGAAAAACCCCGCAGTTTATTCATCAATCAAAAAACCCTGACCTAGGTCAGGGTTTCCTTTTAATAATCAAATAGTGTTCCCGTAAAAGTGATGTCCTTAAAATTCAAAGCCGGTAAATAACCTATAAAAAAAGGCATAAAAGACGAGCATCAGCATAAATGCACAAAATACCGAATACGCTTTGAGCAATACGACCAGATAATCGGGTTTACAATCATCAAATGCCTTAAGGTAAATACCTTTTAAATGTAATAGTGTTCCCATATAGTGTCCTTTAAAAAGTAAAGCTATAAGGGTTAGATCGAAGGTATTCTAAAATTTGGGAGTCATCCAAATGTATCAAAACAAGGGTAAGAGGCTTAAAATTATAGGCAAACTACCCTTATTTCCCGTTGTACTTCTCAATCGCCCTTTTAATTTCCGCTATTCGATTTTCCGGATCCGGGTGTGTGCTCTGAAACTCTGGTGCCCGGTTTGGTCCTGCAGCCTGTTTCAGGATTTCCATCACCTTGATCATTTCATAGGGATCGTAACCCGCCTGTATCATAAACAGGACCCCTAATTCATCACTTTCCAATTCGTCTCCCCTTCCGTTTTTAAGTAGGGTATTCTGGCCAATACTGCCAACAATACCTCCTGCATCAGCACCTACCGAAGCGCCCATAGAAATCGTTTTCCAAAAAGATGTTTCCGCTATCCGTTCTGCCGAATGCCTGCCAATAACATGTCCTATTTCATGGCCAAGAACCCCGGCAAGCTGGGCTTCATTCAATTTGGAGAACAGAGCATAGGTGATAAATATCTGGCCTCCGGGAAGGGCAAAGGCATTTATGGTCCGGTCGTCTGCCAGTAAATGAAATTGATATTCATAAGGTGTTTCCCTGGCGATACTCTTATTCACCAGGCGTTGCCCTACTGCTGAAACCAGCGTTTGCAATCTTTGGTCCGGATAACGGCCACCGTGTTGCTGGGCTATTTCCGGTGCACTCTGTAAACCAATCGCAATTTCCTGATCGGCCGTCATATTAATGTTCTGAACCCGCCCAGTATAGGGGTTTTCTTCCTTGTTGTAGCAACGCTGAACAAGGGCAAAGGCTACGATTGCCAGGCCTATGAATATCCGGAATTTCCAACTTCCTCTTCTCAAGGGAGATCAATTTAAGTTACCGGGTAAATTACTAAAAAAATTATAAGAGATCCGGATTAATGTCGAGAAGATTATCCGTGATATAGGTTTTGATGAAACCGGTAGTAAAATGTTCTACCCCCAGGAAGTCTTCCCGCTCCAGAAGCTGCAGGATATTCTTTTTTCGAAAGGTACTCAACATAGGCACAGACAAAGGAGCATAGCTGTAGTGCCAGGGTTCGTACTTGAAACCCCGGCGCCTGGGCTCATCGGTATAGACCAGATAAAACCCGTATTTTTCTGAGTTTTCGTCCATCCATTTTTTAAATTTTTCATAGGGGCCACCCGGACCAAACTTTTCAGGATCCAGCACATCGCCTTCTGCAGGTTTAGCCCCGTCTATCAGGTCAACATCAGTTCCCCAATGGTGCCTGCTTGTTCCCGGAATGGTTGAATATTCAATTATTTTATCAATAGCCTCCAGCGGTTGAAGTCCGTCAACTTCTGTAAAGCGGTCATATTTTCCTTCAAAAATTGCTGCCTGACGGTCAAAACCCCGATAGCTCGATACCACCTGTATTTGTATACCTTCTTTCAAGGCAGCGTCGCGCATGCTGATAAAGGCATCATAGGCTTCTTTTCTGAGGTTGATATCTTTTCCATAGAGCTCAATATCAGCCTTGCCCATCAACTCGTCTATGGAATATTCTGTTTGTTGGCTGGAGCCGATCAGCGGAAAGGCAATGAACAGGAATACCAGGGAAACAACTTGGTGCGTGAGAGGTTTACAGACTTTCATAAGGATGTATTTGAGACAGGGATATTATATTTTGACGCCGATGAAATGTAAATTCCGGCGCTTCTCAAAGTTAAGAAGTCTATTTAAAATTAAAAGGAATGCTTTACAAGAATTACCAGGAGCGGGGACCTAATTCGAAATATAGAGGTATCCCTGGTGTTTCTGGGCGAGATCGTGCATGGTGATAATGTAGAAATAGATCCCTGAAGCTAATCCGGCATTGCGCTGGATTACCTGCTCACGGTTAGACATTCCGTCAAAGTCATTCTGATAATTGTCTTTGGAATAAACCATCACCCCGTAACGATCAAAGATCTGTATGGAATTGCTTGCAGAGCGGTCCAGTCCTTCAATAACCAGTGCATCGTTTTGACCATCACCATTAGGAGTCATGTAGTAATTGTCCAGTTCTATGGTATCATAAGTTTGCAGGTCGTCCTCATTACCCCCAAGGGTAATAATCTCGTACTCGTTAGGCACAAAAGTGTCTGATGTAATACTTCCATTGGCCAGCCCTCCTTCGGTACCGGTATTTCCCAGATTCACCCATTGGTTATCTGCTTTACTCCAGCCCATCACCTTGATATCCGACATGTATTCGGCCCAGGCGCGCATATTACTGTATTCGTCCCAGGTAAGGGTGATCCGTGAGGGTACGTCACCTTCCAGTCTCCAAAATTCCCTGTCGCTTACTGCGATGTACTCCGATGCCCTTCTTTGGGTACTGAACACGCCGTCTATAGATTTGGGGTTGTTGGGATCTTCTGCAAAATAGGCACATTTTACCATGGCATTGATCGCATCTGATTCAATAGTGAGCGGTCGTAACCTGTCCTCGTCTCCTACGGGAAAAACAAAGGTCTCTTTATTGGTGATTGCCGCATACCCATCTATTTTAGAAACGCTGCTTTCGCCCGTATAGAACGAATAGTCCATAAAATTAGAATAGACATCTGTTGCCCTGCGAGAGGTCATTATATTGCCAAGGATCAGGTTTCCATTGTTATTGACGCCAATGGCGGTTTCCAGCAAAAGCCCGTTTTCCACAGCCACTTCAGTATCAAAGAATACAGGTGTAAAGGCTCCCGAAACGGTAATTCTGCCGTTATCACTGTAAAAGCCCACCAATCCCAGGTTCTGATCAAAAGTACCGTCATTGGTGAGGTCCAGGTGAAAACCGACCTCTGCCATATCATGCACCTGCAGGTTTCCATAATTATGGAAGGCCTCCTGACCAAAAAGGGGAAGGCTGATAAGCGATAATATGTAAAATAGTCTCTTATGCATAGCTTATTTAAGCTTGTTGATAATAAAGCTCGACTCACCGGTGGCGCTAAAATTAACAGTTCCTGAATTGGCCTCGCGATAGGTGATTATACTAATTACATCATTGGCATTGAGCTGCAGGATTTCGCTAACATGGATACTGGAATGGTCGTGACCACTTGCCCAGCGTATATATCCCGAGGCAGCCAGAGCGGCTACCGGTGTTCCGTTAACTGCAATCCTGGCATTCACATTGGTCCGTTGCCGGTTATTACCTGAATTGATTCCCACCAGGGAAAGGTTGGCCCGAATATCATAGCGTCCGCTGAGTTTGACGATCAGGCTGTTACCACTTACCTCATAAAGCGCAGTACCATCATCCTTATAATCTTCTGTACCGAATATGGGTGCCGTGGTATTGTTTGCGTTCAAGTTTGTCGAGGTGTCAGAATTTGTCCAGCGTCCCCCGTAATTGATCTTGGAGCGTTGTAATACCCCATTGGCATCGGCGGCCAAAATATCATCTGTATCGTTGGCGGTGCTTAGTGATCGTATACGGGCACTTCCATTGACGTCCAAACGTTCCGTAGGGGCATTGGTATTGATACCTACATCTCCTCCGGCCTCAAGAAACAGGCGATAATCGGCCACAGTGGATTCTACAAAATTAAGTCCGTTAGTGAGTAAATTCCAGTGCCATTTGGGAGTTCCTGAACTATCTTCGAAGGCAAGTACATCTCCGCCATTGGCTTTTATAACCAGTGGATGGCTATTAAAAACTGTAGCTTGATTGACCAGAACCTGGTTACGATCCTGTACAAGCCTGATTTTTTCTGTTCCGTTTGCTTTTAACACAAAATCCTGGGTATCGGAAGTTCCAATAAAGTCCGTCGTTGCAGATGTGCCTGCATTTCCCTGTAGTCCCCATCCACTTGCGTTCGTGCCGGCGGCTACCCAGGCCGAACCGTTATACTGGTAGATACGGTTTTCCGTGGTATTGTAGAGAAGGGTTCCTGTAATCGGACCGGAAATGGCATTCATTTCTGTTGTTGTAGCCTGAGTCAGCCCCAATAGCAATCCTGCTTCAATTTGAGCAAGGCTAGTGTGACTCAAATTAAACAGAGTTAGAAATAAGATACCTTTTATGACTGATTTTATCTTCACTTTAATCTTTAGTTAACTGATGCCAGTTGGTCCCGTCGCTTTGTAACCAGATTATACGGTCTTTTGTCAATTTATTTTCCGGGTCACCATTTTCCTTAAGAAAATCGATATTGGTGAAATTGTCCCCATTACCCATGTTTTTCAGGATATAGATCCTTCCAGGACAACTACTGGCAGCTGGTAGGGATATGATCAAATCCTTTGTAGTAGTCATTATCAGGGTGTAATCGTTGTCACCAAGGGTGGTATTCACCGTCGTAGTTCTGATGGCCATGGACACAGAACCAGAAACCTGCAAGGTGGAATTCGGTGTATTATTGCCAATACCCACTTTCCCATTGGTCAGTCCCAGATTTTGACCATTAATATCATAGGTTCGGGTTTCGCTATCCTGGGTAAGGTTTTGTGTTGCCAGATTTACACTATTCACGGCAACATTACTCCAGATACTGCCATTATATTGATATACGGCATTTTCTGTGGTATTATACAGAATTGCCCCGGTTTCGGCACCGGTTACAGCGTTCATTTCGGTTGTGGTTGCATTGATCAAACCGAGCAAAAGTCCGGCCTCGATCTGTGCGTTCAATACAATGGCACAAAAGAGCATTCCAAAATTTAGGACTAGGGCTTTCATATATTAGAGATCTAAAACGATGAACATAAATTCCGAGTTAAACCGACTCCTGTCAGTTCCCCCGTTATCATTATCCCCAATAATTACTTCAAAGCTGGTACTGGTCTGGTTACTATAGGAAATTCCCGGATCATCATTACCTGCGCCACCTCTTCCGGGTTGCGTTAACTGTATGATATAGTTCGCGTCAGAAACACAGCCTGCAGGAAGATTTACACGATAATGTCCGTTTCCAGACAGTTTTGTTACTGTTATCCCGGTGGTTGACCGTGTTACAGTCCCGTTCGAGGCAATTTTACCAAATGCTTTGATCGGGCTGGCAAAATAGGCCCCGCCATTGGCTCCAACAGAAATGCTGTTATCGGCTTCTGCACCCACTACGTTTGCGGTTTGATTTGTACTTTCTTCATTGGTATAGGTGATAACACCTGTACTGGTGTTCTGGCTTATGTTGGTTGTGATATTCGTCGCAGGATCACCTTGCGGTCCCTGAGGTCCCGCAGGTCCTTGTGGTCCGACTGCACCATCAGCACCGTCCGCTCCAGCAGGTCCTTGCGGCCCGGCAGGCCCTTGTGGCCCAACGGCGCCATCAACGCCATCTGCACCGGCGGGTCCAACAGGTCCGACAGCACCATCTGCGCCATCAGCTCCAGCGGGTCCCATAGGTCCGACAGGTCCAACAGCACCATCGGCTCCGGCAGGTCCAACAGGTCCTTGCGGTCCCTGAGGTCCGACTGCACCATCAGCTCCGTCAAGTCCGGCGGGTCCAACAGGACCTTGTATTCCTTGAGGTCCAGGATCACCCTGGTCACCTTTGTCTCCTT
>CAJHYA010000003.1_pt1 | contig 14624 bp, 14 predicted proteins | sample 9198611 | NCBI WGS metagenome assembly CAJHYA01 (sample SAMEA7708353, study PRJEB35096) | sediment metagenome | biome: marine neritic benthic zone biome [ENVO:01000025]; feature: sediment [ENVO:00002007]; material: shallow marine sediment [ENVO:03000034] sea grass bed [ENVO_01000059] ... | reverse complement strand
CAATCCCCAATCTGGAACAGGAACTGCGTCGTCTTGGTGCACCCTATATCCTTGGTCAAGGGATTAAGAATTAAAATCGATAGTATTTTAAATAGAAAAAGGGCTCCAAGGAGCCCTTTTTTTCAATTGATTAAACATTATTGCTCCGAAGCTACGGGAATAGCCGCGTCCCATACCCCTGTAGCCGCCACTTCCCTGGCGAAGGTTGAAAAGGACTTGGCAGGTCTGCCCAGTACTTTTTCAATAGTATCGGTAGTTGAAGCATTTCTGCCGTCTAACACATTCGTGAACAGATAGGTGATCAGCCAGATGAAATCTTCGGGTACTTCCAGAGAACGAAGCATTTCGGTGTATTCTTCTATGCTTACAGGCACATACTGGATGTTTCTCCCGGTGGCCTTGGAGATCTCACCTACTACTTCTCCGAAGTTGATCAGGTCACGGCCGGTAAGTTCCAGGACTTCATCAGAATAACGGTCCTCAAGCAGGGCCTTCAGGGCCACATCGGCAACGTCATCCAAATCAATGAATGGGATCCTGGTTTCTGCCTGTGGAGCGGCCAATACTCCAGCCTTGATCGGATCCAGGAAGAAATATTCACTGAAGTTCTGCATAAACCAATCGACGCGCACTACTACGGTGTCTATGCCTGAATTCAGGGCGATCAATTCACATTCCTGGGCTTCTGGCTCCCCGCGCCCGGATAAAATAACCAGTTTCTTAAGACCAGTGCGCTCAGCAACCTCTACCAATTGAGTAATGGCTTCTTTGGACCCGGGTACCGCCAGATCGGGGTAATAGGTCACATAGGCTTTGTCCATGCCCTCAAGAACGGCTTCCCATTGTTCGGGTTTCGACCAGTCAAAGGACGGTTCTGATAGCCTTGAGGCACTGCGCACCTCATGACCAAGGGCCTCTAATCTTTGTACTACTCTTCTTCCGGTTTTTCCGGTTCCTCCTAATACTAAATACTTACTGTTTTCCATGATGATTTTATTAAAGATGTTATGATTTGTATATGATTAATTATGATTTCCAGATAAGGCTGACCAGCAATAGCAGAAATGCCAGGACTGAGACATAGGTTCTTACCTGGTGATACCTGTTCCAGGGATTTTCAAATTTCTTCCTGAGGGATGCGGCCGACTCGGTTCCAATCTCCAACAGGTCCGTCTTGTCCAGCATTTCATTCAGGGGTACATTCCCAAATACGGTAACCAGAGCTACTCCAAAGAAATAGAGTAGCACAGCAGTGAGTACCAACCAGAAGGTCATTGGATTCCCATTTCTTACCAGGTATGTTCCCAGTGCACCAAGGAATACAGGTCCGAAGAACACCAAAAAGAAGGTTGGGTTAAGGATGGTCCTGTTCATTTGCTGAAAGGCTTTGAGGTAGCTGAGATTATCGAGATTCGCCAGTCCGGTGGTCACTGCATTGGACCAGGTAAAACAGAGCCCTGCTGATAATCCGGTAAGCAAGGTGGCCAAAACCAGGACGATAAGTTTAACTGAGATTTCCATGATATTGATGATTATTTGGATGATGGTTGTTAGTTGATTTTGTATACCTGTCTTACCATGATTTTGTGGTATAGCGTAACCACAAGGAGATATTCCAGGGCGATGACCCAGAAAGAAATGTCCGTAAAGAACTGATAGTGAGATCCTCCTGCCGGGATTACCAGAAAAGGAACTGTGACGCCGGCATCAAGGATTACTCCTGTCAGCAGCATCACCAAAGCGATTCTGAGGCCCGGTGTATTTTGTTCTGCACGATAATATATTCTGGCTCCAAACCAGGCCAGGGGAATCAGGGTTAACCCAACAAAAATGTTGGCCTGAAGTTCAAAATCATCCATAAGAGGGATGAAAAAGGATAAGGTGAAGGCACATACGGCCAAAAACCAGATTACGATACCGATTAAAATTGCTCTAAAAGTTTTCATGATTATTTGATTTTAAAGATTACGAGTCAAAATTATTTCAGTTGTGCGCCGATCATTTGTTCCTAAAGCATTTTGATTTGTTCGAAAAGAAGTGCCCCCAGATGTTTCGTGCATATTCGTCGCCCTAGTCCTGTCTTTGTGGGACCTGGGATATCCTTTATCTGTATTCCAGCCAAATCCAATAGGCAGGACAGCATGTGTTTGTAGCGGATTTCTTTTTGGTCTCATGATCAACGTATTGATGATTGCTGAGACAAATATCCAGGTGTTTAATATGGATGGTTGGTTGGAAAAGGAGGAAGATTTGTTCGAAAAGGAGCAACTCTTAATAGGGCTAATTCAGATTTGCAAGGGTTGCGGAATATAGCTCCATGGGCTTTACCCTGCCCTTAAGGGAATGAGTTCCCAGAGGATTGAAGGTAAAATCATCCGGACTTTTAAATAAATTGAGCAATTCATCTGAAACCAGGAGATCCGCATCGTAAGTATTGCACAGGCTTTGGATCCTGGCGGTAACATTAAGGACGTCTCCTGTAAAAAAGATTTCCCTTTTCAGAGCTCCTATCTCCCCGGTGGTTACCTGGCCCACATGAAGGCCCGCCTTGAAGGAAGGGACCACCCCATAAGTTGCTTTGAAGGCGGAAGATTTAGACTGCAGGTCTTTTTTCATAGCAAAAAAGCAGTTGAGGCAGTTGTTCTGCCTGAGGCCTCGTTCCAGTTCCCAGGAAATGACGATTTCATCCCCAACATACTGATAAACTTCCCCTTCGTGGTCCACGATGGCCCGGGAAAGTTCATTGTAGTATTCACTCAGGAGATTGAAATAGGTAAGATGACCTAGTTTTTCAGCATGGGCGGTTGAGGACCTCATGTCCAGGAACATAAATATCCGCTCTTCCTCTACCGGTTGGTGATACTTTCCAGTAAAAAAATTGGAAAGGACTTTATGGCCAAGGTTATCGCTGATCCCGGCGTAGAACAAGCTAAGAAAAGTACTGAAAGCCAGACTAATCATGGTACTCAGAAAACTCCCGCTGAACAGGAACCCATAGAACTTCTGCCATACGGATTGATCCCAGAAAGAAAGCTGCATTTCCAAACTCGCGGCAAGCGGATACGTAACCGAAATAATCAGGAAAAGAAAAAAGGTGTAAAAGAAAAATTTGGATAATAACTTTCTGGCAAAGCTGTATTTACTGAACAGATCCCTGAACCAATACACTTCTAAAGCACCAATGGTCAACCCTACCAGGGTTACGGCAAGGGAAGCAAAAACAAATACTTCAAAAGTGAGGGTGATTTCCACCGCTGGATTGATATTCTTATTACCGGTTGCGGCGGCTTCAGTCAGCAGGTCGAACCAACCTACTAAGAGCCAGATTACCCCGAAAGGGATGATACGCTGGATATTGCGCCTGGTCCTGGGAGACATGCTGAGGCTCATTACTTAATTGTTAATGTATCGTTTTTCATTCCATAAGTTTCAGGAGGAGGCAGTCCTTACCTGACTGGGACGATACCCGAATTTTTGGTTGAAGGCATTAGAGAAAGAACTAAGGCTGTCATAGCCCACCTGCCATGCCGCTTCCTGTACCGTGGCTTCCTGGTTTTTTAGCAGGTCATAGGCAGTCGTCAATCGGGTTTCCTGCAGGTATTTAAATACGGGCACCCCAAAGAAGGCCTTGAAATTCTTTTTGAGTTTGAACGTATTCACTCCTATTTGACGGGCCAGATCCGTTAAAGAGGGAGGGGTTTCCAGATTCTGGTCGAGAATATTTTTGGCCGCCAGCAGTTTCTCCCTTTCCGTATCCTTTATTGAAGGGCCTTTCATAGTGGAAAGTTGCCCAAGGAAGTGAGCCAATAGTAAAGTAACCTGACTACGGAAAAACATCATTTTCATTTTTCCCTGGTACTGGTTTTCGAAGACCGCATCCACCAGGGACTGCATCTCAGGGCTCATAAAAAACCTGGGGCCTTCCACATAGTGGTCGTCCGGATGCACCAGTTGGTGCAACATCTGTGAAAACAACTCTCCTTCCGCATTGGGTAGTTTGTCCAGGTTCCGCAGTGCGGTGGCAATAACCAGGCACTGCAGGGGTTTCCCGGCAGAAACCGAGTGCTCGCAAAGCACCTGCTCATCTGCATAAAAAGAAAGGGCCAGACCCTTGGTATGTTTGTACTCCTTTTGCTTATTTCCATATCGCATGTCTAAGTGTACATCTCCAGAGCCATACAGGGCTACAGCAATGACCGGTTCGTCAAATGCACAAGCATCTACGATGAGCTTGTCAGAAAATGCTTCTTCTACCAGAATGGTAAAGTCCTGGATGTCGATAATATCCCTGGTCATAAGCAATCTAATTTGAAGGTCTTAAGATATTTAAAATTTAGTTGCGTCGCTTTTTCAGATTATGTTTTTACCAAGAATTCAAAATTGGGGAAACAATACTGGAAATCTTATCTTATAACATTACGATTATATTAAAAATCCTTAATATTATACACTAACAACCCTAACCTGCTTCCCTGGAAACCATGATTGGAGTCTGGTGGAAGTGACTAAACTTAGGTTATATGCTACTTCAATACCTCTCTCTGGCCTTTAAGCTTATCATCTTTATCAGCATTATCAACGTCTGGTTCTTCCGATTCAACAAACCAACCCCCTATCGTGGTGGAGGGGCCAAGTCGATGAAGGAGGAGTTTGAGGTCTATGGCTTCTCAACATCGGTAATGTATATTATTGGCGCTTTAAAAGTCATTCTTGCTGCAGCTTTGGTGGCTTCCTATTGGTTCGCAGACCTATCCACGCCAGCTGCCGGTGGGATGGGGATTTTGATGCTGGGAGCCATTTTTATGCACTTCAGGGCCAATGATCCCAATATTCGTTCTTTTCCCGCTTTGTTGTTTTTCCTGCTTTCGTTAGGGATCATTATTATCGATATGCTTCAGCAGGAAAGTATCTGATTGGGTCCGGTACTATTGCTTTCCTATCTGCATTTAAAATTCCAAATTCCAGCACAATTGATGTTTATTTAAAACATAATTAGTGGATTGGCTTATTATTTTTCCTATCTTTTTAGAATAACAATTAAACCAACCAATTATGAAAAAATTATGCACCTTAATGGGGCTGTTTATGGTATTTGCTCTAACAGCCCAGGACTCGTACTTTACAGTCTACAATTTTTCTGTATCCGCGGAGGATGTTTCAACTATTTACGATCTGGTAGAAGACTACTACTCTGAAAACAAACCTGAAGGGGTTACTGTTTCACTTTACGAAAACCACTTTAACGACAGTGGTAACAATTTTACCCATTCCATTATATTTTCAGGCTCACTGGACGCTATGGGTGGTATGTATTCCGGGGGACAAAATCCCACATGGGAACTTTTCATTACTCGTATAAATCAGCATATGGAAGATGGCTTCAGTTCCGCCATGGGAAGACGGATTGACGGATATGGAGACGGCTCCACAACCTACCCCATTCAGCGCTATTTCCTTCTGGATGCAGCGGATACTGAGGCTTTTGATGCCGGATTTGCCAAGTACCATTCCGAACACAATCCTGCTGGAACCATTGTAGCCATGGGTAATATCACTGCGGGACGTTCGCCTCACGGAGAAAACCGATGGGTGATCCGGGGATTTAAAGACTTTAAATCGGCCATGGGTGGGGCAAATATGCTACGAACTGAGGCCGCAAAAAAGGCAAGCGACAAAGCATGGCAAACCTATATGGATTCCCATGGAGGAGTTGAATTAGTGCGTTCCGGATTACGCATACAAATGGGACAGTGGTAGAAAATAAGATAGCGCGGATTTGAAATCCACGCTATCTATATAAGCCCAAAAAAATATAGGAGGCCCGGATTTAAAATCCGGGCCTTCTTATGATGCTATTCTATGTGCAAGTTATAATCCTGAAGCAGCTCCTGCCAGGAACGTTGATTGATCTTTTGAACCAACAGGGGGTTGATCCATTCCAGATCTTTGCTGTTCTTGGGTAAGAAAAAGCTTTTGTATTGCTGATTAAAACTGACGGGAAGTAGAAATGCCTTGCCATCCAATTGCATCTTTCCTATAAGATAATCCAGAACCGTTTTATCATAGACCAAAACTTCTGCTTTTTGTGCCGAGAGGGACAGAAGCGCATTTTCTACATCCTCATATAAAACCGAAGGCTGTATTTGCTGTTGTCTTAAAAATTCCGCGCTACTCGACCCATGAACACTGGCAATATTATTGGTATTCCGTAAATCCTGCAGGTCTTCTATGTTTCTGCTGAGTGAATTCACTGTAAGTGTTGAGGCCACCGTTGCTGTAAATCCTGAAATAATGAGAATGGCCGTAAACATCCAGACCATGGCAATAGCCCTGCCCAGCTTGGTCTTTGGGGCTTTATCCCCATAGCCCACTGTGGTCATGGTAACCGCCGACCACCAAAATCCATCAAACAAACCTAAAATCCCGGGTCGAAACTGTCGTCGGTTGTGCCTGCGTTCCACCAGCCAAAGGATGGTGCCAAACACAAAAATGGTCAGTACCAGCAGCAATAATAGCCTCAGAAACTGAAAGGAAAAGAAGTTATTCAAAAAGACGCGCACCTGGCTTTGCTTGGCCCGGGACGTAGCAACACCGAGGAATGACACATAGAACGGCTGTGTTGCTTCCAACAAGGTCAAGCGCATTTCATTCACATGGATGGGGTTGATGGAAATATCAATTTCCTTAAAATCAAGGGCCCGGATTAAACCAAGTTGATCGTTATATTCAACAAATTCATAACCCACCCCCTGTTCTTTGGCAATACTATTCCATAGCTCTACACTCAGTCCGGAAAATTCATCTCCTTCTTTAATTACAAATGGGGGCTCATGTACTACACCTACCTTAAGGATTTCCATGTCCTGGGCCTGCCCCAAAATTGGCACCCAACTCAACAATATCAAGAAAAGAAACCTTTTCATTATTTATGCAATTTGTTCCAGATAGGTGGCAAAAATCTGAATTGCCTTACGGGTGTATTCGTCAAATAAACCCTCTTTATCTGCATAGACGGTCAGAATAGCTTCGTGATTTTTGATATAAAAAGGAACGCTGATTGCTGCTTTATAAGGAGCTATTCTCAGGTCTTTCTTTTCCAGAAGTTTACTGCTCTCAGCAGATAAATTATTAAATATAAAGGCTTTGGCCTGAGCAATGCAATACGCTGCAAGAGAAATCCCGGGCTTAAAAGGCACCTTGGCTGAGGTAAATCCCTTTACCTTTTCAGAGTATCCTTCAAATTCAATATGTTTCCCGCGATGAATCCCAATTTCATAGGCCACTACTCCCGGTAATTTCAATAAATCAAGCGAAATGGTTTCAAGGACCAGCTCCCACTTGGTGTCGGGTGCAATCTTGGAAAAAAGGCGATGCATAATTTCCAGAATTAGGAGGTCTGCCTTGCGCTCACGAAGCTTCAGGCGCATTTCTTCCCGAAACTTTACCAAATCAGCTTCCTGTTTAATCACCTCACCTTCCTTCTCCTCCAACCCCTGATTCAGGGTATTGAGGACAAGTCTAAACCGGCGTTTTTGGGACCAGAACAGATAAGACATGCCCGCCAGCAGGACAATAACCACCCCCCATAAGAAGAGTCTGTTTTTATACCAGTAATCCTTTACCGATATAGAAATCATCTGCGGTTCACTCCATAGATACGCTCCTTCCTTTTTAGCTCTGATCGCTACCGTATACACGTCGGGATCCAGGCCTGAGATTGATAATACGGATTCTGTGGTTGGTAAGGACCAGGGTTCATTATTGATTTGGTGCTGGTAGAATGTCCTGTACCCGTGAAACGAAGGCGTATTAAAGGCAATCTGCAATTCTTGATCAGGAAAAACAGTGGGGACTTCTTCCGATGCCTGCCTTCCGCCAACGGCAGTTGAAATTACCCAAGGGCTATTGCTTTTTCCTGGTTTGGGGATGTTATTTAATGAATATACAACGCCTTCTGCCGTACCGATCCAAAGGCGTCCCTCCTTATCCGATTGGATACAACGGTAAGTCATTACCTTGCTGGGAAGCCCGCTCTCTTCCTGCATAATCACGGTGTTGTCTTCTGTATAGCGCAACACACCTTCTGTATCAAAGGATATCCATATGCTTCCATCAGCCGAAGCCGTCACGGCCTTTACCTCCTTATTTGTGTATTGAGGTCCCAGATCAACCTTGCTCACCTGTTCCATATTATGACGTAGCAACCCTCCCGTGGAAGCCAGCCAAATAACCCCATTCTGGTCTACCGCAAAATCATGAACCTGGAAATTCGGCCCTACATAGAAGTCAAAGGGGATACTGAGGTTTACAAAACGATCTTGTTCTTCCAAAAAACGGTAGAGGTAGGTGTCCAGGCCAATCCCGGTAGCATAAATACGATCCCTGGAGGTTTCCCTGAGGCAGATGATACGGTCTTTAAGGCCGTGATCAGCTCCATAATCTTTGAATTTACCATTTGGCAGGACACAGCCAATTCCCGGGAGGGGGCGGTCTCTGGGTGCCTGTGCCACCCAAAGCCTGTCACTGCTATCCCCTGCGAGATAAAATATGCCTTCTCCTCTTTCCTGCAGGTCAATGGTCCTGATCCGGTTTCCATTTTGGTTTAGCTCATGAAGTCTACCCGTGCTGGTACCCGTCCAGAGCCGATCTGCTTGTGTTGTAAGTGCGGTAATTGTGCCCAGGGCGGCCGTCGAAAGTTGTTCGCCCCTGTATCCATAATTGGTGCTTACTACCCTGTAGATATCACCAAAATTGACAAAGATATTTCCATTATCAGCAATGGAAATGGCTGTTGTGTTGGCGTTGGGGATAGAGCCAATACTTTCGAAAAACCGCTTTTGCAAGATCCCCAATCCTTCCGAGGAGCAAATCCATAATTTATTTTCGACATCAAAAAGGATATTGTGAATATTTCTGAAAGGAAGCTCATTCAGGGTGTGCGGGTCATTGTTACTATACACCTTTATAAATGCAGGTCTTTGGCCGCTGGTCCGGTCTAAGTAATACAATCCCAAATCCGCTATACCAAGATATATATTGTCCTCGGTATCCAGAGCCAGTGCGGTTACCTTACCCGGAGGGGATTGGAAAGATTCCTTAGTTCGAATGCGATTGCCATCGGCGGTGGGTTCCGTGTAGTAAATCTTATCACTGGCAATCCAGAGTCCACGACTGCTGGATTTCAAATCGTGTATGCCCGGATAAGAGGCCATTTGCTCAAGCTTTCCAGACTGTTCATCATAAACAAACAGGGATCCGTCACTATAGGCGATCCAAAGCTGTTCTTTTATTTCAGCGAAAAATAGCTCAAGCCCACGTTTGGCTTCATCCCTGGAGCGCGGTAGTATTTTTTTTAAACCTCCTTTGTAAATTTGGTGTACTTCACCCCCCGGCTGGCCTACCAATACATCACCGTTGCTCCGTTTGAAAATCCGGTTGGGATAATATAGCAAACTGTCTTTGGGATCAATTGATGCCTTATATAAAAGTGATATCCTCGTGGTATCCAATTCCGGTTGAATGAGGCTGATCCCGGCATCGTGACTTAATAGCAAGCCTTCATTAGTGGCTAACAGGTGTTTTCCGTACTGACTTGGCACATACTGGGTATAGCTTTCGAAATGATCTCCATCAAATCGGACTAATCCTGCATCCGTGGCAATCCAGGCAAACCCCAAACTGTCCAGGGCTGCATGCCTTACTTCATTGGAGGGAAGTCCGTTGGTAACAGAATACCAGGACACATGCATATTTTGCCCCAAAGAAGACCAAATACTAAGTAACCCAACCCAAATGAAGAGAATTCTTCGCATAATTCCGGAAGATAGGCATATGACCTAATAAAGTTAAGAAATATGGGGATTCTTAGTAAAAAGAAAGCGCGGATTTAAAATCCGCGCTTTCTGTGTTAATCAGCTATTTAATTAAAAACAAATCGGCCCGGTAACTATAAAGAAGGATTGGGACATAAATCAACGGGGTTCATCCTGTAATCTTAATATATGCTATCCAATCGATGTATATTATGCTGTTGTTAATTCACCTGACAGTAACTCCCAGACCCGGGCTTAGCAATACAATACCCCAGACACTGCTAGCAGTGTTGTTTTTAAAATTACCGGACAATAAGTCCTTTTAAATATAAACAACCAAATACCACTAACAACATGAAAAAATCAATCTCATTCCTTTACGGCGTAATATCCTATATAGTATTCCTTGTTTCCTTTCTTTATGCTATCGGTTTTGTAAGCAACCTTATGGTGCCAAAGGGCATTGATTCAGGAACGGAGACTGGTTTCGCAGAGGCCATGATTATAAATCTTTTATTATTGGGCTTATTTGCTGTTCAGCATACGATTATGGCGCGACCATCATTCAAAAAATGGATTGCTCCTGTAATAAATCCGGCTATTGAACGCAGTACGTTTGTCCTACTATCCAGCTTAATCTTGTTGTTAATATACTGGCAATGGCGTCCAATGACCAATATCGTTTGGGAAGTAGAAAACGAAAATTTTGTTTTGATTATTAATGGCATTTTCTGGCTTGGATGGCTAATTGTGTTCCTTTCCACGTTTATGATCAATCATTTCCACCTTTTCGGACTGGATCAGGTTTTTAACAATATGAGGAATAAACCACCTACAGGATTAAAATTTAAAGAAAGTTATTTCTACAAGTTTGTAAGACATCCTATCATGACCGGATTTATAATTGCTTTCTGGGCAACTCCAGTTATGACTGAGGGACATTTATTATTTGCAATAGCTACCAGCGCATATATTCTTATTGGAGTTAAATACTTTGAGGAAAAGGACCTGAGGAACGATATCGGGGAACCTTATGAAAATTATCAAAAGAGAGTTCCCATGCTTTTTCCCTTTACCAAATTTGGCAAATCAAAATAATTCGACAAAGGCATGTTTCTGGGCAACTGGGAATAAGATATTTTCCGGTTGCTGTATAGTAATTGCCTTTTAAAATATTAAGGAAATTTCCTGGCCAAAACAGAATAAAAAAAAGCCATTTACAATGTGAATGGCTTTGATTTTATGAATCCCTCCAAGTATGGATCCCGCTAAATTTTTCCGTAAAAAGGGACTTTGTTATTTTCGAAACTCATGTTTTACCCAGTCTACTTCCATCACCCATTCACCTGTCATTGGATTATCGGTGATTTTGGCAAAATTTAAGATTGCAAACATGGGTTCGGGGTAGACATCCCCTTCTCCCACATTGCGATACACTTCTTCTCCATCCAGCCGATAAACCAGGTCGCTCCCTTCCCATTCTACCGAGTATTCGTGATATTCGTTCAGGGTAGCCGGGAAGTCCTTGCGATAGCTCCACCAGTCTCCTTTATCACATTCTCCCTGGCTTTTAATAGCCCCAGTAGTGAAGTGATCTTTTTTTCCATCCCCGTGGTGCTCGAAAATATCGATCTCTCCGGAGCCTGTCAGCGGCCAGCAAACGGTCTCATCCGGCTCCTGCATCGGGGGTTCATTATTCTGAGCACCAAGCAACCACCAGGCCGGAAACATGCTGGGTTCGCCATTTCCATGGAGCCGCAACCGTGCTGTCCATTTTCCTTTGACAAATTCCTTGCGGTTTTTGGAGCAGATACGGCCGGCAACATATTCTGTATCTGCCTGTTGCTCCCCGTGTTTGTCCAGGTTATCACACGGACGTTTCTCGCCAATGTTGACAACTTTAATTTTCAGGGTACCTTCACTAACTTCCCGGGTTCCGTGCTCCCCATCCGGAACATAACATTGTAATTCGTTGTTTACCCAAATCCGCTGGTCCTGCCAGTTTTCGGGATTAAAGGTGTCAAATTCATCCAGAAAATCCGTTGCCCAAACTTCCTGGGTTGCGGTCTCTTTTGGGTCTTCTTTTTTCTCCCCCATGCGGCAACTAAAAGAAAATAATATTAAAATTAAAAGGATAGTACGTAGCGGTTTCATTGGCTTTTTGGATATGGTTATACATAATTGCTCTCTAAGGTAATGATCTTCTTCCAATTTTTGGAAATCCGTTTCGAACTGATCTTCGTCATTGCTTTCGGACCAAAACATATTGATCTTTAACCTTTTAACAGATTTATTAATTAAACCCTAGTACTATGAAAATTATAGATAAGGAAATTACCCAATATTGGATCCACTTTCAGGCCGGAAGTCATGAGCCAAACCGGGTTTATCCACCTGCTCTTGTAAAATGTTATCACGATGATGAATTTGTTTTACAACTGAACTTTCATCCGGACAACAAATCCTTGCCGGAAAATCATTACGACAACAGAAATAAGCTGGTTTACCTGCAGTATCCCATGTCCATGTATCCCAATGTTATTGATACGCTGAGAAATGAAAAGCCTATTTATTTCCACTGGACCAGGGAATTAAACCTGGGATTCCTCAGGACCGGCAAAGAACCTGTGGGCGAAGGAGAACTGGAAGCTGTTTTGTAAAGAAGAACAGAACGTTTGATACATCTGAAAATGGGAAAGCCGCCAATCAAGGCGGTTTTCCTTTTTTGGAATAATTAGCTCTAATTTTTATATGGAATCCTGTACATAAGGGTTGATTACGCATCGAAGCATACAAATACTATGTGGGATAAATACTATTTTAGTGGATAGATAACAATTTAGTTAGTCCTAAGGCCATATGTCACCGAATAATATCTTAACTACAAATGATTTCATAATTGGCTCGGGATTAACTATTCTGATGGCATTTCTTTTTTCAATTGGAGGTGGCCTGCCTTTAATGATAACCTTTGTGCCCGGTTTGGGCCTGACATGGATTGCCTATTATTATATGTATTCCAGAGAAATTGAGCTGCCAGAGCTTTCAAGATTTATGCCCTTTTTCTTTGTTGTACTCGCCTGGCAATTTCTTCATTTCAATGAAGAGTTCTTAACTGACTTCAAAACAAAATTTCCCTTATTGTACGGTAGTTCCCCCTACAGCAATGAAAAATTTGTCAGTCTCAATATGGTCGCATATTTTACATTTGCCATATCCTGTGTATTATTCCTAAAGACCAGGTTGAAATTCTTATTGATCCCCGCCTTATTTTTTATTACCTACGGCGCAATTGGGAATGCCATAGCCCACACCTGGTGGAGTATTAGACTAATGGATTATTTCCCTGGTGTATTAACGGCTCAGGTATATTGGTTTTTGGGGCCCTGGCTACTTTACAAATTAATTCCGGATAAACGATTCATTATAAGGTTTATGGTGGGATTTGCAATATTGCTAATTCTACTCTTGACATTGTTTATGAAGTTAGAATGAACCAGGAGCTGACAGCCCAAATTTTGCCATGGTTAGTACCTGCCGTTTTTGCATACCCCTTACCAAAAACCTGAAAAGTTAATTCACCTCTTATCAAGTTTTAAAATGAAAATTCCAGGATTAACCATTAGAAATGCCAGGCCTGAAGAATTCGAAAAGGTCGGGAAATTAATGGTGGACGTTTATTCCCAATTGGAAGGGTTTCCAAATAAAGCTGATCAACCGGAGTATTACAGGCTATTGCTGAATGTTGGGAAATTTACTGAGGAGGAAAACACAGAACTGTTGGTAGCTATTTCGGATGAAAACAAAGTTGTTGGTGCCGTTGTATATTTTAGTGATTTAAAGAATTATGGTTCTGGCGGAACGGTGACCAGGATAAAAAATGCGTCTGGATTCAGATTACTTGCGGTAGATCCAAAAGAAAGAGGTAAGGGAATAGGAAAATTACTAAGCCTGGCCTGTATTGATCGAGCCAAAATGCGAAAACAAAAGCAGCTGTTTATTCATTCCACAGCATCCATGAAAGTCGCCTGGGGCATGTATGAAAGATTGGGGTTTGTGAGACATGACGAAATCGATTTTAATCAAGGGGATCTTCCGGTATTTGGATTTAGGCTAGACCTTGAAGAGGATAGGATGAGTTAAAATTGTCCAGAAAAAAAAGGTTACAACTAATCTAGTTGTAACCTTTTAAATGGTTAATCCCGATCTTATAACATTACATATAGACAGAGATGGAATTATTCGGATTTAATTCATCATTCCCGTAGACATTGCCGGAACCAGTTGCATCAGATCCCTTTGTTGGCCCCAATACTCCAGGGAAGCATTAAAATTGTCTCGGTCTTCCTCCCAGGAGCCCCAGCCAAACATTTCATTGTAATCTTCCCTCGTAGTTGTTTCCGGTTCCGGGCTATTATCCTCGGCCCGCTTGTAGGTGTCAAAGCCTGCAGTCTGAACAAACAAATTCCTGTTTCCACCACTGACTAATCGGTATAAGGTTCTTCCATCCCAACCTCTTTTTTCAGCTACCTTGGACATCCTGTACATGCGCCGCATAAAATGCAATACCTTGCCCGGCTTTACGCTATAAAATGTTCTTCTGACGTATTTGGAGAAGGAGGTGTCGTCCGGATTAGGGTCATGAGAGACGTTATCCAATTGCTGCCATCTTACATGTCCCTTATCATTGCCAACATATTTAGCTACATTGTCCTCCCAGTATTTTCCTTCAGCAGACCTATCCCTGTCATAATCTGCAGCAGTTTTATCTCCCTGGACGCGGAAGTAATTTCCAGTGTCTGACCCTGTAAT
>CAJHYA010000140.1_pt1 | contig 15139 bp, 15 predicted proteins | sample 9198611 | NCBI WGS metagenome assembly CAJHYA01 (sample SAMEA7708353, study PRJEB35096) | sediment metagenome | biome: marine neritic benthic zone biome [ENVO:01000025]; feature: sediment [ENVO:00002007]; material: shallow marine sediment [ENVO:03000034] sea grass bed [ENVO_01000059] ... | reverse complement strand
TGAAGCCCTGGCCATTGGCGATGCGCAGGAGGCTATAATGAAAGAGGTGATGCAAATGCCAAATATTGAGGAAAATTGGCAAAATGCAGAAATAGAACAGTTCATATTGGATAAGTTGACCAGGGGAAAGAAGGATTCAGTACTTCCCTGATCTTTTTAATTCGGCCCTGCGCATAGGCATGCCATCAATTAGCGCAAAAATTCGCTCGGGAGCTACCGAAAACGATTCTTTTAGTTTTATTCCCCCGTCCTTTCCGATCAGGATTACCCCCTGAAAACTTCGGTCGTTCATACTTGTCAGCTTGTATGAAGTTGGATTCAGATCTGCATCCAGCAATTGGCGGCCATTGTAGCAAAAAATGAGCAGGTCCCTTTCCTCCATATCCGATTTAAACGAATCAAATGCCGACAACTGTTCGTTTCGAATTTCAGTGTCTCCTGCAGCATCCATCAGGATTATTATACGCTTTTGCCATTTCAGGGAACTCAGGGACTGGGCCTGAATATTATCAGCGCCAATACCTATTGTTATAAGAAATAAAATAAGTGCGCGCAATGGCATATCGATGTGTTTGACCTAAAAATAAAAAAACCACCTGTTTCCAGGTGGTCTCTTTTGCTAAAAAGATGTTTCAAACTAAAGTTTAGCAAAAAGTTTTTTCATTTTATCCTGCTCTTCTTCTGCAAGTACAGGATCTACGAGTATCCTTCCGCTATGTTCATCGGTGATGATTTTCTTACGGGAAGCGATTTCTACCTGAACCTGCGGAGGAATAGTGAAAAAGGACCCTCCAGAAGCTCCTCTTTCTACCGGAACAACGGCGAGGCCGTTTTTTACATTCTGCCGAATGCGCTTATAAGCCTTTACCAAGCGTTCCTCTATCTGCTTCTCATAGCTTTCAGATTTCTTAAGTAAGGCTTGTTCTTCCTTCTCCGTTTCCGCGAGGATGGCATCCAATTCACCTTTTTTATGTTTCAGATGGCTTTCGCGTTCAGAAAGGCGTTCTTTGGTTTCTGAGATCACCTCTTTTTTCTGATCAATCTGAGCTTTGAATTCCTTAATGTTCTTTTCTGCAAGCTGGATTTCGAGTTCCTGATACTCCACTTCCTTCGCCAGGGAATTAAACTCCCGGCTATTTCTTACATTCTTTTGTTGCTCGCTATACTTTTTAATCAGTGTTTTGGCCTCTTCAATAAGGTTTTTCTTGGCACTGATTTCGTAATTGATGGTCTCAACGTCAGTCTTGAGTTTGTCCATGCGGGTTTTAAGCCCCTGTACTTCATCCTCCAGGTCTTCAACTTCCAGAGGCAGTTCGCCTCTTACGTTTCTAATTTCATCTACCCTGGAATCTATTAATTGCAAATCGTAAAGGGCTCTTAATTTGTCCTCTACAGTAATTTCAGCCTTTGTTGCCATATATTAAAAGTACTTGATGGGATTGGTGTTGATCTCTGATAAACGGATTGCAAAATTAGGAATTTTTTTTGTAAGAAAGTCGACCAGGAGATTTTTTGTATACTGCTCGGATTCATAGTGGCCAATATCCGCGATCACAATGCTGTCTTCAGCGCTATAGAATTGATGGTATTTAAGGTCTCCCGTTAAAAAGATATCGGCCCCGGCTGCTTTGGCAGCTTCTATGGCAAAGGCTCCGCTTCCCCCTAAAACAGCCACCTTATTTACTTTCTTTCCCAGGAGTTTTGAATGTCGAATACTTCCACAATGCATACGCTGCTTTACTATCTTCAGGAACCCTTCTTCATCCATTGGGGACTCCAGTTCACCAATCATACCCATGCCCAACTGCTGGTAACTGTTGTCAAGTGTAATTACTTCGTAGGCTACCTCTTCATAAGGATGGGTCTCAAATAAGGCAGCGAGTACCGCATTTTCCCTGTCCTTTCTATAGGTTACCTGCAGTTGTATTTCTTCTTCATGGTGCACTACTCCTTGTTGCCCGAGGGTGGGTTTAGCTCCTTCTTCCCCCTTAAAACTTCCCGTTCCTGTGCTTGAAAAACTACAATGGCTGTAGTTGCCTATATGTCCGGCTCCTGCATCGAAGAGCGCTGTTTTCAAAGCTTCTGCGTGCTTCTCTGGTATATACGTGGTTAACTTTTTGATCATTCCCTTTTTAGGCAACAGGATTTTTCGGTTTACGAGGCCCAGCACTTCACAAATTCTGGCATTGACTCCATTATAATTATTGTCCAGGGCCGTATGCATACTGTAAACGGCAACATCATGCTTTATGGCCTTGATCGTAACGCGTTCCACGTAGTTACTGCCATTTAGCCTTTTAAGTCCGCCAAAGATTATGGGATGAAAGCTTACAATGAGATTGCACTTTGCAGCTATGGCTTCGTCTACCACATTTTCCAGGGTATCCAGGGTTACCAGGATTCCTGTGACCTCCATATTCGGGTTCCCGATTAGCAAGCCTACATTGTCAAAATCTTCTGCATGATCAAGCGGGGCAAATGCTTCTAGTATCTGTGTAACTTCCTGTACAATCATTTCTGGAATAGTGAGGTTACCAAAGATAAAATATTATATTTTCGTTCCGATGCAACTCCTCAGAAAATTGGCGTTTCCGCTTTCGCTCTTATATGCCCTAGGGGTTTTCCTTAGGAATCGCTTTTACGACTATGGCTGGCTGTCTTCACATTCATTCAAAACCCCTGTAGTCTGCGTGGGCAACCTGAGTGTTGGAGGAACAGGGAAAACGCCTATGACAGAGTGGCTCATAAGCAAATTGTCTCCATCCAGGAGAATTGCCGTACTGAGTCGCGGTTACCGCAGGAAGACCCGGGGATTCAGAATTGTAACCCGGCAAAGCAGCGCAGCTGATTCTGGCGATGAGCCCTTGCAAATGGCATTTAAATTCCCTGAAATTACTGTTGCAGTAGACAGCAACAGGGTACGGGGTATTGGTCATATCGAGCAGGAATATGCTCCTGACATGGTGTTACTGGATGATGCCTTCCAGCACCGCAAAGTAAAACCGAAGTATTCCATTTTGCTTACCTCATATGGTAAGTTATACAGCGATGACTGGTATTTGCCCACAGGCGATCTGCGGGATTCTCGTGGGGAGGCACGCAGGGCATCGGCCATTGTGGTCACTAAATGTCCGGCCGATCTGAGCGATTCGGAAAAAAGCCTGGTTATTGCAAAACTAAAGCCCCGGCGCGGCCAGATGGTTCTATTCGCAACCCTTGTCTATGATCAGGTACTCCGCAACCATAAAGGTATTCTGAAACTTGAGGAGTTAGCCGGTAAGCCTTTTACCCTGGTTACCGGAATTGCAAATCCAGGTCCGCTGGTCGATTATCTTAAAGGCCTGCAAATGCAATTTGATCACTGGGCTTACCCGGATCATCATGCTTTCACAAATAAGGAAATAGCTGAATTAGAGAAATGTACTCTGGTGGTCACTACGGAGAAGGATTTTATGCGACTTAAAGATACATTACCGCATATCTATTATCTGCAAGTAAAGCACGAATTTTTGGATTCGGATGAGAAGCGATTGCTTGCCGGGTTGGCTGGGTTATGAAACGGTTTTGTCCGCTTTCTCTTCAAGGATGTTTTCCCCGATTTTCTGATAGAATACTTCTGGCTTGAAGGGTTTGGTAACCACATCGTTGCAGCCCGCAGCGTAGAAACTCTCCAGGCTATCGTCAAGGGAAATGGCCGTTAGGGCAATGATAGGTGTTTCCTTGTCAAACTTTCGGATTTCAATAGTCGCTTCCACTCCGCTTATGCCCGGCATATGAATGTCCATTAATACCCCGTCGTACGTATTTTCGCGAGCCATTTCAACCGCCATTAGACCATTTTCTGCAATGTCACAGGTAATGTCTTTTTTAGCCAGCATTTTTTTGGTGATCACCTGATTGATCTTGTTATCTTCTACCAACAGCAGGTGCAAACCTTCGAACTGGTAATCCTTATCTGCGATCTCAAACGGGATTTCATCCACCACACCATCCTTGCATTTCAGGTTCAGCTCAAAGAAGAAAGAACTGCCTTTTCCCTGTTCGCTTTCCAACTGTATCTGGCTTCCAAATAAGCCGAGCAGGCTTTTCACGATAGTAAGTCCAAGTCCGGTTCCCCCATACTCGCGGTTTATTTGGATAGAACCCTGTTCAAAGCTGTCAAATATAGACTTTTGCTGTTCCTTCGATATTCCAATACCCGTATCCTTTACCTCAAAATACAGGGATACATCTTCCTCCATCTTCTTAACCAGTTTGGCAATTACATGAACCTCCCCCTTTTTGGTAAATTTCAGGGCATTACCAACCAGATTCATAAAAATCTGGGAAAGTTTTAAAGGATCACTCATCAGGTACTTCGGAATATTTTCGTCGTAATCCAGGATGATCTTAGTCTTGTTTTCCTTCGCACTTTGCTGCAGGGAATTAATTACATCCGTAAGTACTTTCTTTAGATTGATTTCCACGCTCATGGGCTCCAGTTTATCGGCATCAATCTTATTGATTTGGAGGATGTCATTAATAAAATTCAGGAGGTAATCCCCGGAGAACTTAAGTGATTTGAGGTGGTCCTTCTGACTGGGGCTAGGATTTTCCTCAAGCAGCAAGTGGGTTAGACCGGTTACAGCATAGAGTGGCGTTCGAAGCTCGTGACTCACCGTAGAGAGAAAGTTTGTTTTAGCTTCCATAGCCTGAACGGCAGCATCACGGGCATTCTGCAATTCCCTGTTTTTAGTTTGTAAGAGGTCGTTGGTTTTCAGTTTGATCTGGTTATTCCGGTACAAGCTAACAGCCAGCAGGGATATGATCGTCAGGAAAGCAGAGGTAAGAATGGCTGTAAGCTCAGACCTGTTGGCAGATTCACTGAGCTGGTCAATTTGCTCATCCTGCCTTTTGATCTCATCGCCCATGTATTCGAGCTGTACACTATTGGACATTTTGGCTTCTTCCACAGATTTGGCAAGGGTGAAAACAGAATCTCTTAATTGCAGTAAATTTCTGCTGTACTGCAGAGAAAGGTTGTAGTTGCCAAGTCTTTCATGGTCTTTTTCGAGAAGCTCATTGGCTTTGTAAATCCATTTTGAATAACCGTTTGCATTGGCAATCGCCAGGGCACTCTCCGCATTTTTGACGCTTTCCTCAAATTCCTCGCTTTTCTGATAAAGCAGAGCGAGTCCTATATGGGCTCTTACCTGCAGGTATGCTTGTTCAAATTCGTCTGTATTTACCACCAGAGAATTGAAATTGGTAGAGGCCGTCTCAAATTTGTCAATACTACTGTAAATCTCGCCTTCCAGCAGCACGATGTTATGCAGGAGATTGCGGTTATTGGATAATTCCTTGGCTTTATCCAGAATAAAGATCGCCTGGTAATAGTTTTCCCTTTCGTAAAGGAATTTTGCCTCCACAAAATTATTTGTGGCATCTCCCATGGGATAGGCAATTGTGTTTAACAACACTTTGGCGCGTTCCCAATAAAAAGTAGCATTATCTGCCTTGCCCATATCCAGATACAGCAGGGCAAATTTGTGATAGGTATCAATTAAGGATTTATCGTCCTGAAGTTCTTCAGACAACTCGGCAGCTTTGTCCAGTGCCACCAGGGCCTTGTCATTCAGATCCTGATACTGGTAGGTCCTGGCCTCCTGGAAATAGGTATTGATCCCAGTATTGGTATTATCTGCTTCCTGCGGATAAACACTGAGAACAAAGCATAGGGCTATTAAAATCGCCCCAAAATTTTTATGTAACCCGTTTACTATCAAATACAAGTCATGTTAGCGAACTCTTCACATGTATTCTCACAAGCTCTGTCATCTACAGATACAACCGGGAATTCCGGCTACCCTAAAGAACTAGGCTATGTGTATAAAAAGAAACGTTTGGGAAAGGCAACTATTGTTCAACAATTGCAATTCGATAAGATAATTCGTACAAAAGCATGCTTAAAGTTCAAAATTTGGTGTTACTATCAAATGTATCACTTATTTCTTAAACCCCTGATATTTTTCGATGTAATACCCTTTGAAATTCAGGGTGATACCAATTGGAAGCCTTTGTTTACAGGCTATTGGATATGCTTGTGTGCTTTATAGGAGGATCTTACAAGTGCCCCGCTTTCCACATGCCGGAATCCCATTTCCAGGCCTATTTCCCTGTATTTTTCAAACTGTTCGGGAGTGATAAATTCTTTGACAGGCAGATGACGTTTCGAAGGCTGCAAATATTGGCCTATGGTAACAATGTCTACCTGCACTTCCCTCAGATCACGCATGGTTTGAATTACCTCTTCTTCAAGTTCTCCCAATCCAAGCATAATTCCGGATTTGGTTCGATTCACCCCCTGTGTCTTCAGATAGCGCAATACTTCCAAACTCCGTTCGTATTTTGCCTGGATCCGTACTTCCCTGGTGAGGCGTTTTACGGTTTCCATATTGTGAGAAACCACTTCCGGAGCAACGTCCACGATCCGGTCCAGGTGGGTAGTTATACCCTGGAAGTCAGGTATGAGTGTTTCCAGTGTAGTCTCCGGGTTCATTCGGCGAATAGCCTTCACTGTTTCAGCCCAGATAATGGAACCCATATCTTTGAGGTCATCGCGGTCAACCGAGGTGATCACAGCGTGCTTTATACCCATGATCTTGATCGACCGGGCTACTTTTTCCGGCTCCGACCAGTCTACCTGATCAGGTCTTCCGGTCATAACCCCGCAAAAACCACAGGATCTTGTGCAGATATTCCCCAGGATCATAAAAGTGGCCGTACCTTCTCCCCAGCATTCACCCATATTGGGACAACTCCCTGAAGTACATATCGTATGCAGGTTGTATTTGTCTACCAATCCGCGAAGTTGGGTGTATTTTTTCCCTGTAGGAAGCTTCACCCGTAACCATTTGGGCTTGCCCTTAGGCGGCTGTACGGAAGTCAGGGTTTCTGCACTCATAGAAAATTTTTGGGCAAATATACAAACAAATCATCGGTATGCAGGAACTGCAGGAACTTCTTGTCCTATAGTTAGGCTTGGTTTTGGGATACTTAACTACCGGTGTTTTTAATCCTGTCTGCCAACAGCTTTTTGGCACGAAGGAGTTTCACTTTTATGTTGTTGACAGGCTCGTCCAGTTGTTTGGCGATTTCTGCATAAGACAATTCATTAAAATACCGCAGGTTGATCACTTCCTGGTAATGGGGCTTTAGCTGTTTGATGTGATGCAACAGGGTAGCCAGATTTTGTTCTGTAATTAAGCGATCTTCCGCTGTTGGGGCAACGTCCAGTACCTTTTTAAGGGCTTCAGAATTGCCTGTTTCCGTTTGTTCCAGGACATTCCGTTTCCTCTTTCTCAGCAGGTCCACATGAAGATTTTTAGATATGGTGATCAGCCAGGTTTTGAACTCATATGCGGCGTCGTAGGTATCTATCTTGTCAAATGCTCTGGAAAAAGTGCGTATGGTGATGTCTTCGGCGTCATTTTCATTATTGGTGCGCACCAGCTGGAACCCGTATACATCATTCCAAAAGGTATCCAGAAGGGTGCTGAAGGCAATTTGGTTGCCTTCTTTTGCTTTATCAATGATAGCTTGTAAGGATTCTTCTGCTGTATCCAACCTGAGTATTTTGGTAAGAGGAAATCAGGCAATGCCCGGGGTTATGCACCTACCTCTTTCTTACAATCCTGCTCGCTAGGGAGTTTACCGCAATATCCGCAGGCCTCACCTTCCTTGTTCAGAAAGGGATTTTGACTGGCACAGGTACCAGCAAATTTGCCATCTTTTTTAGACCAAATTTTTATGGCAATTCCGGCAAACGCAAGAGATAAAAGACCTATGGTTAATAGGAGCAGTTTCATACTGAAAATTTTGTACAAAGATACAAAATAAATGCCCCTTCAAAGGGGCATTATAAATACATTAAGAATGGGCGTTTAATATTTAATATTGGCCACAATGTTTTGCACCGTGGGGGTGTCATTTCCGCCTTTGGGCTCAATGGTGATATAGCTTATTGCATTTTCTGCATAAGGCAAAGCCAGTAGTTTGTCCTTGTCCTGAATCTCCTTGATAACCCCAAGGTTGACCATCTGGCCATTAACTTCAGCCCACATTTGATAACACTTGTCCTCAGGAAGATTGGGGAGGTTTCGTACGTTGATATACGACAGCTTTTTCACCGGGTTGATGTAGGCCACCGCTTTGAGCTCCCGGGCTTTCTTATTGCCATTGACCATATATTTCCGCGTGGACGGATTGTTCAATACAATGAATTGGTTGCGAACATCTTCCAACTGTGAGCGCATATCGGCCTCCAGGGTCTTGATTTTATTATTGACAATGGTATTTTCCTGTTGCAGGTTCTGACTTTGGTTCCAGAAGAAATAAGATGAACCGGCAAAAACCATGGCTGCGATTGTGGCAGCAATAGCGTATCTGCGGAATTTACGCCTGCCGGCCTGCTGTGCCCTGATTTTGAAAAGAATTTTGGTCTTCAGCCCTTCAGGCGTCTTAAGGGCATGCATTTTAGCAAAAGCTTCCAGATTTTCCTGAAGTTCATCATAGGTCTTTCTCACCTCAGGGTACATCGCGATATAGCGTTCCACCTGCTGGGATTCCTCGAGCGATGTATTGCCCAGGAGATACTTTTCCAGCAAGTCTGTATCTAAGAATATCCGTATTTTGTCTTTCATAACATTGCAATTATCAGCGGTATCAAAACCACTCCATTACCATAAATTTTCCGGAGTTCCCTTAAACCGATCTTCAATCTCGACTTAATTGTACCCAAAGGAATATCGAGTTCATCACTGGCTTCCTGCTGGGTCATTCCCTGGAAAAAAAGGGCATCTAGCACAATCTGGTATTTGGGTTCAATTTTTTCCAGATGCTCCCGAACGTCCATAAATTCGGGCTTGATTTTATCGACACCTAGATTATATACGTTTGAAACATCTATTTGGATTTCCTTATCCGTTTTCGTACTCAGGCTTCTTAGCTTATCAATGGCTGTATTCCGGGTAATACGAAACAGCCAGGTAAAGAGTTTGGCCTTGGTGGAATCATACGAATCGCCCTTCTTCCATATTTTGACAAAGCTTTCCTGCAATACATCCTGTGCCAGTTGTTCGTTTTTCACCACTTTGTAGGCTACCCCGTAAAGCGTGTCTCCATAATGCTCATACAGTAAGGAAATTGCTTTTTCGTTCTGTTCCTGAAGTAATTCAACAATATGTCTTTCAAGTAGTGTGCTCATTGTGTTTTTTATACGGGCTCCCCAGAGGGCGGATGGCATCCAAAAGCAGTATTTTTCCCGTATATAGGGTAAACGCTAAATTATAAAATTGATTGCAAAGCGCATGATATCATTTGCAATTCGATAGGTGTACAATTGGTTATTGTACATTTAGTTTTTGGTTAGTTTGGTTTGGAATAACCCCTGGTAATTTATCAGGGGTTATTCTGTATTTCACAATTGGTTCTGAACTGCTTTGTTCAGCATTACAAAGATAGTACAAAGAGCTGCAAGGCTCATTCAATAATATTTACTTCTGGCATTAGCTGTATGCCAAAAATGCCGGCCACCTCGGCTTGTATCATCCTGGCTAAATTCAGGATCTCGCTACCCCTGGCGTTACCGTGATTTACCAGCACCAGTGCCTGGTTCTGATGTACGCCTGCATCCCCAATCCGCATTCCCTTGAATCCACAATGGTCGATTAGCCAGGCAGCGGGAATTTTATATTGTCCTTCAGCCATCTTATAGGAAGGGAGGTTGGGGAATTCCTGAATCAATTCCTGATACTTTGAATTTTCAATAACGGGATTTTTAAAGAAACTTCCACTATTGCCCAGCACGTTGGGGTCTGGGAGTTTCCTACTTCGGATGGTAATGACCGCAGCGGCAATGTCTCTAATCCCGGGGTCGGTTATTCCCTTTTGATCCAGTTCTGCCCTGAGCGGAGCATATTGGGTGTTGGTTTTGTGCTCTCCCTTACTCAGCTTAAGATCCACCGCAGTAATGATATAATCGCCTTTTCCTTCCCTTTTAAAAAATGAATCGCGATAATCAAAATTGCAGTCCTCATTTGAAAAGGTATGCATTTTCCTGGTATTGATGTGCATTGCCTGACACTGTACAAGGACATCTTTGATCTCTACCCCATAGGCCCCAATGTTCTGGATAGGGGCTGTGCCGGTATTGCCGGGAATCAGAGCCATATTTTCCAGCCCACCATAATCCTGCTCCAAAGTCCAGAGAACCAGATCATGCCAGTTCTCGCCAGCCATGATCCTCAGGACAATTCCGGAATCATTTTCCTGTACTATTTCCTTGCCCTTAAGGTTGAGGTATAGCACCAGTCGATTTAAATCTGCTGTAAGCAGCAGGTTACTGCCTCCGCTGAGCACAAAGATTTCCGGGTAATCCTTCAGTTCGAGTGCAGATTTCAAATCTGAAACGCTATTGATTTCCACGAAATAACGGGCCCTGACTTCAATGCCGAAGGTGTTGTAAGGCTTTAGAGAAACATTTTCCTGAATGTTCACTGGGCGCTGTATTTGATTAATCCCTCACGAAGTATATGGACCGCTCTTATCAGACTTTCCTTTTCAAGTACATAGGCAATCCGGATTTGATTCTTTCCCAATCCCGAAGAAGCATAGAATCCTGCCGCCGGGGCCACCATTACTGTTTCTCCTTCATGTTCAAAGGATTCCAGCAGCCATTGCGCAAAGTCATCTGCGTCAGCTACCGGTAATTCTGCCATACAATAGAAGGCACCACGGGGCCGGGCCACCTTTAATCCATCAATTTTTTCTAATTCAGCAATAAGTAAATCTCTTCTCCCTACATATTCTTTCTTTACCTCGTCAAAATAGGATTGCGGGGTATCCAGAGCAGCTTCGCTTGCGATCTGCGCATAGGTTGGCGGAGATAGCCGGGCCTGGGCAAATTTCAAAGCAGTCTGAATCACCTCCCGGTTGCGGGAAACCAGACAGCCAATGCGGGCCCCACACATGCTATACCGTTTGGATACCGAATCTACCAAAAGGGCCTGATCTGCTATTTCCGGATAATTCAGAATGGAATGATGGGTGCTTTCGTCATAGGTAAATTCACGGTATACTTCATCTGCAATTAGAAAGATATCGTGTTTCTTCACCAGCTTCACCAGCTTTTCGATCTCCTCCTGACTGTACAGGTATCCTGTCGGATTCCCTGGATTGCAGATTAAAATGGCCCGTGTTTTAGGTCCGATCAGGGCTTCAAAGGATTCGATAGGGGGTAATGCAAAATTATTTTCGATTTTAGAAACAATGGGTACAACGGTAACCCCCATTGCAGTTGCAAAACCATTATAATTGGCATAAAAGGGCTCCGGGATTATTATTTCATCTCCGAAATCGGCAATGGTGCCCATGGCAAAGGACAGGGCCTCAGAACCACCCGTCGTGACCAGGATTTCGTCTGATTGCAGTTCGATCCCCAATTTACCGTAATAGTCTGCGATCTTAGCACGGTACTGCTCAGAACCTTCTGTACGACTATAGGCGAGTACTTCGATGGTATTATTTTTCACTGCATCGAGGGCTATTTGAGGCGTTTTGATGTCGGGTTGTCCGATATTCAGGTGGTAAACATGTATTCCCCGGGCTTTAGCCGCCTCAGCATAGGGAACCAGCTTGCGGATCGGAGATTCGGGCATGAGCTGCCCTTTATTGGAAATTGATGGCATAGGTAACGAATTGTTATGCAAAAATGAGAATTCAAAGCGGACCCTACAATATAAAAAGAACCCCCTTTAAGACTAAGGGAATGTTAAAATAAGTGTTTTTATACTAACTTTTTGCTAACTTTAAGAGGCAACGAATTAATTTTTAGGGTTTTGCGATTTATTTTAAGCATTTTCATATTAACGGTTTCCTTTTTGCCCTTAACAGGGAAGGCCCAGTCTTTTGCCCTTTCTGAAGGTAAAAAGATGGAGAAGGTGCACTTTGAGCTTATCAATAATTTGGTGATCATCCCCCTGGAGATCAACGGGGCTGAACTTACTTTTATTTTGGATTCCGGCGTAAGCAAACCCATATTGTTCAACCTGTACGATCAGGATTCCCTGCAACTTAACAATGTATCTGAAATCACTATAAACGGATTGGGAGAAGGCTCACCTATTAAGGCACTGAGGTCTTATGGAAACAATTTCAAGCTAAAAGGGCTACAGAACAATAACCAACAGGTTTATGTGGTGTTGGATAAGGAGATGAATTTTTCCCCCTCCCTGGGGATACCGGTTCATGGCATTATCGGATATGACCTCTTCAAGGACTTTGTGGTTGATATCAACTACAGTTCCAAGATTATCAAATTTATTGACCCGGAAAAATACACCCCTAAAAAGAGTAAGAAATATGAAACGCTACCGCTTACCATCCATCGGAATAAAGCCTTTGTAACGGGCGAAGTGAAGCTAAAGGATGAATCGAACATCCCGGTGAAACTGCTGGTGGATACCGGAAGTAGTGACGCTATCTGGCTATTCCAGGATCATCAGAAAGGCATAGGAATTCCTGATAGGAATTACGAAGACTATCTCGGCAAGGGATTGAATGGCCACATTTTTGGAAAAAGGACACGCGTAAAGAGTTTAAAAATAGGAAGTTTCACCCTTACCGATGCCAAGGCGGCATTCCCCAATATGGAGTGCTTTGGGTCCATGACAGACCTGGGCGATCGCAACGGTAGTGTAGGAGGGGAAGTATTGAGAAGGTTCAATATTGTTTTCAATTATCCTCAGAAGCAGATCACCATCCGTAAGAATGCAAATTTCAAACTCCCGTTCCAATACAATCTGAGTGGCCTGGAATTGCAGCATAATGGGATGCGATATATTGCAGAGCGCCTTGCGGATGCAAAAGGAATGCTTTCCAAAGACTCAGAAACCTTTGGGAATGTACAGATCTTAATGCAGAATACTACCCGGCTTAGTCTGGTTCCGGAAATCGTAGTTTCGGGTATTCGGGCTGGTAGTCCTGCGGCTCAGGCCGGATTGCAAGAAGGCGATGTTATCCTTGCCGTGAATGGTAAGAATGTATACCGTTATAAACTTCAGGAAGTCCTTAAGATGATCAATGAAAAAGAAGGCAAGCGCGTTAAATTACTTATAGAACGCCTGAATAAGGACCTCGTGTTCAGCTTTGTCCTGGAGGACGTATTTGAATAAAAAAACCCGGTCCTTGGACCGGGCTTCTTTTTGCTCTTAACAAAGGATTATTTTCCACTTATCGCTTTAACCTCACCTTTGATTTTAAGTACTTTAGTAGGCGTATCCGCATTGGAAATCACGGTAATTGCCTTACGGATAGGACCAACACGCTTTGTGTCATATTTAACCTGAATTTCCCCGGTTTGACCAGGCAAAATTGGTTCTTCTGGCTTTTTTGGGATTGTACAACCACAGCTTGAGCTAACCTTACTTATAATAAGCGGGGCGTCACCCGTATTGGTAAACTCGAAGACGCGCACACCATCACTGCCTTTTTCAATTTCACCATAGTCTACAGTCTCCGCCTTAAACGCAATCTTTGCAGTTTTTTGCTGAGCTTGCACACTTAGCGACAGTAGGCCTACAAATAATACAATAACTACATTTTTCATTGTTTTTCAGTTTTGGGTGAATCTCAAATGTATACGATTTACGATCAACATCCAAAATTCTTTTGTTATGTTCTAACGTTACTTATTTTTGTTTCGTATTTAGGCACTGCTAAAAAGACAGATTATCGCAAGTTTACTGTAAAGCCCGCGGTAGTCTTTTTTTTAATGCCTTTCAATAGTTTTCAAAAACTGTACCGAAAATGGACATCCCCTCAAAATATGAACCTCAAAAGGTTGAAAACCAATGGTATAAATATTGGATGGATAACAAATATTTTCATTCAGTACCCGACGACAGGGAACCCTATACCATAGTTATTCCTCCACCTAACGTTACCGGAGTCCTTCATATGGGTCATATGTTAAACAACACCTTACAGGACATTTTGGTGAGAAGAGCCCGTCTCCTGGGCAAAAATGCATGCTGGGTGCCGGGGATGGACCATGCTTCTATAGCCACAGAAGCTAAAGTTGTAGCCAAACTAAGGGAAGAAGGAATTGACAAAGGGAATATCAGCAGGGAGGCTTTTTTAGATCATGCCTGGGAATGGACCCATAAATATGGGGGTGTAATCCTGGAACAACTAAAGAAACTGGGGTGTTCCTGTGATTGGGAACGCACCAAGTTTACCATGGACGAGGATATGTCTGACTCTGTAATCAAAGTTTTTGTTGACCTCTACAATAAAGGCCTTATTTACAGGGGCTATCGGATGGTGAATTGGGACCCTCAGGCGAAAACCACCCTGTCAGACGAGGAGGTGATCTATGAAGAGCAACAGGGACACCTCTACTACCTGGCTTATCCCATAGAAGGGTCAGACGAACAGGTAATCATTGCCACAACCCGACCTGAAACCATCCTGGGAGATACAGCCATATGTATCAATCCGGAAGATACACGCTATTCCCATCTTCAAGGGAAGCGGGCAATTGTTCCCCTATGTGACCGACCAATACCCATTATTGAAGATGATTATGTGGATGTGGAATTTGGCACGGGCTGTCTGAAGGTTACACCTGCGCATGATGAGAATGACAAAATGCTGGGGGAGAAGCATCAGCTGGAGACCATCGACATCTTTAATGACGATGCAACCCTTAATGCAAACGGCCTGCATTTTGAAGGTAAGGACCGTTTTGTAGTTCGCAAGGAGATCGTTAAGGAACTGAAGGAAAAAGGATATTTGGTAAAGACCGAAGCCTATACCAACAAAGTGGGTACCTCAGAAAGGACAAAAGTGGTTATCGAACCCCGACTTTCTGAACAGTGGTTTCTCAAAATGGAGGAACTGGTAAAGCCAGCACTGTCGGCAGTACTGGAGACTAAAGAAGTAAAATTCTATCCGAAAAAATTTGAGAATACTTACCGGCACTGGATGGAAAATATACGGGACTGGAATATCTCAAGGCAGCTATGGTGGGGACAACGCATACCTGCGTATTCCTATGGCAATAGCCCCAATGACCTGGTAGTGGCCGAAAGTCCGGAAG
>CAJHYA010000262.1_pt1 | contig 15390 bp, 12 predicted proteins | sample 9198611 | NCBI WGS metagenome assembly CAJHYA01 (sample SAMEA7708353, study PRJEB35096) | sediment metagenome | biome: marine neritic benthic zone biome [ENVO:01000025]; feature: sediment [ENVO:00002007]; material: shallow marine sediment [ENVO:03000034] sea grass bed [ENVO_01000059] ... | reverse complement strand
TGGATATGAAAATGATCAGCAGCATGGTAGGCGGATTTATGTCTGTTGGGCTTATCGCACTGATCATTGTTTTCCAGCAGGAGATCAGGAAGTTCCTGTTGATGATCGGTTCCACCAATCTGGGCACAAAGCGCAATCTATCCAAACGCTTTAAGTTTCTCAGGCAGGAGGGGATCACGGTTAAGACCGACCTCAAGGCCATCGTGAATGCCTGTGAGAAAATGGGCAAATCCAAAACCGGGGCTATCATAGTCCTGAAAAGAAACAATTCACTTGATTTTGTAAAATCTTCCGGGGATAAAATGTTTGCAGAGGTGAACCAACCCCTGATTGAAAGTGTTTTTTTTAAGAACAGTCCCCTCCATGACGGGGCTACCGTGATCGAAAATAACTACATAACCGCCACCCGGGTTATCCTGCCCGTTTCAAATGAACGGTCTATCCCGTTGCGTTTCGGGTTAAGACACCGGGCAGCAGTTGGTATCACAGAACGCACAGACGCTATTGCCCTTGTTGTCAGCGAAGAGACCGGAAACCTCTCTTATATTAAGAATGGGGAGTTCCAGACATACAAAGACCTGAAAGACCTGGAAGGTAAACTGAGGAAAGACCTGATGTAGGATGAAATGTAAAAATTGCCAGGATACCCTGCGAACAGATTATATATATTGTCCCTCCTGTGGGGCTAAAGTGATTGAGCGGAGACTTACCTTCAAAGGCTTGGCCAGCGATGTGGTAGAACGTATTTTCAACATGGAGAATAATGTTTTCAAGACCATAGGGCATATGACTGTAAAGCCAGAGCTTGTAATAACAAGCTATGTGAACGGTACAAGACGCAAATATCTCAATCCCCTCAACTACCTAACCCTGGCCATAGCGCTTTCCGGAGTATTGTTTTACTTTATGAAAAGGTTTGCCATGAATAAGTTGGATTTCGATGTTTTGGGGTTGGGGGTCAATCAGGAAGGCACTGCAAAGCTCATGGAAGCCACCATGGAGTACAGCAATTTTGTTTTTATTCTGTATATCCCGGTTATTGCCCTCGCTGGTTTACTTTCTTTTAACAAGAGAAAGTACAACATACCGGAACATATCGTTTCAGCGATCTATGTTTTAAGTCATTATTCCATTCTGATATTCCCGCTGAGCTTGTTCATGATCCTGTACAACCCGGAAGGTTATTTGAGTTTCTCTTTAATATTTCTTGCCGTTATGTTGGGGTATAACCTCTTTTGCCTGATAAGAACGCATCGCTATTCCGCCGGGGCAAATTTTGCACGGAGTATGCTCTTTGTTATGCTTTTCATTATTGGGTACCTGGGGATATCTATATTAATGCCATTATTTTTGATATTAACCGGCGAGATTAGCCCGCAGGACTTAATACCCCCTCCCCCGTCTTAAGCCAACTCTTCGGCCATAAACTGGGCTTCGTATAGCTTGCTGTAGTAGCCGCCTTTTTTAAGTAAGTCCTTGTGAGTTCCCACTTCTACAACATTCCCGGCATCCATTACCAGGATCTTATCGGCCTTTTTCACTGTGGCCAGTCGGTGAGCAATGATTATAGAAGTTCGGCCTTCTGTGATTTTTTCGGTGGCTTTCTGGATGAGCTGCTCCGTATAGGTATCCACAGATGAGGTGGCTTCATCCAGGATCAGGATGCTGGGGTTTATCACATAGGCGCGCAGAAAGGCGATGAGCTGCCGTTGTCCGCTTGAAAGCATGGAGCCTCTTTCCTTAACATTGTACTGGTATCCGCCAGGGAGGCTGCTGATAAATTCGTGGACGCCTATTTGCCTGGCGGCTTCCTCTACTTTTTGTTCCCCAACGGCACTATTTCGAAGGGTAATATTGTTCGCTATGGTATCGGCAAAGAGGAACACATCCTGTAATACCACGGCAATATTCCGGCGAAGGGTAGAAAGTTTGTAGTCCTTTATGTTGACTTCGTCCAATAGGATGGCTCCGGAACTGATCTCATAGAAACGATTGAGCAGGTTTATGATTGTGGATTTGCCCGCTCCGGTAGCACCTACTATGGCTATGGTCTCCCCGGGATTTACTGTAAAGGAAACTCCATGCAGCACTTCCTCTTCTTCCAGGTATCCGAAACGGACTTCATCAAATTGTATTTTACCTCGCATATGATCTATTTCCCTAGTACCCCGGTCAGTAATATGGCTGGCGGTATCCAAAATTTTAAAAACACGATTGGCAGCTACCATTCCCATCTGCAGTGTATTGAATTTATCCGCGATCTGCCGCAGCGGGCGGAAAAGCATTTCAATAAGCAGGATGAAAGCAAATATGGTCCCAAACTCATTCTGATTGAGTCCGGCAACATTTTGTAAACCTCCATACCAGACGATCAGGCCTATGGCTACTGAGGATACGATTTCCGCAACCGGGAAAAAGAAAGAGTTGTACCAAACCGTTTTAAGCCAGGCATCCCGGTGTTTTTCATTGATATCCCGGAATTTCCGGCTTTCTATTTTCTCTCTTGTAAATAGTTGTACGATCTTCATCCCGGTTAGCCGTTCCTGAACAAAGGAATTCAGGTTAGAAACCTGGGCCCTAACCTCGATAAAGGCCTTCTTCATCGCCTGTTGAAAAAGGCGGGTTGCATAAAGAATAATCGGTAGCAGGGCAAAAACAATAAGGGAGAGTTTCCAGTTCAGGTAGATCATTACCCCTGCCGCCACGAGCATTTTTAGCATATCGGCCACAATTACGAAAAATCCCTGACTGAAGATTTCCCCTATACGCTGCATATCGGCAACCGCCCGGGTAACCAGGACCCCTACTGAGGAATTGTCGTAATACTTCATCCGGAAACTGATCATGTGCCGGAAGAGTTTCACCCGAATATCCTTGATTACAGATTCTCCAACCCAATTGGCGTAGTAGTTAAACAGCAACTGACACACTACCTGCCCCAGAAGCACAATGCCCATGGCTATGGCATAATAGGTCAGCATTTCAGCATCTTTACGGAGCAGGGCTTCGTCCACGATCTTTTTCAGGAACAAAGCGGAGAGGACGGCAAAAATCGACAACAAAACAGCGGCGACAGATACCCCGAAAAAGGTTAGCCGATAAGGTTTGGTATAGGCCAATACCCGTTTAAACAGCCTGAAATCAAATGCTTTTCCCGTCTCCTTATCCATCTACTTTGAGAATACTTTCCGGGTATTCCACCCGCACCAAATATAATCCTTTTGCAGGTACAGAAACTCCGGCCTCACTCCGATCCTTGCTTTTTATAATAGCTTTAACATCTTCCAGGGTCAATTTGCCTTTACCGACATCCAGCAGGGTCCCGACGATTGCCCTGACCATGTTGCGAAGAAATCGGTCTGCCGTGATGGTAAAGATCAGCTCCCGGCCTTCCCGCTTCCAGTTGGCCATATCAATCTGGCAAATGAACGTACGAACATCTGTATTGCTTTTTGAAAAACATTCAAAATCCTGAAATGATTTCAGCAGTTCAGCAGCCTCATTCATCTTCGCAACATCAAGCGGTTGTTTTACCAGGTGGGCCCTGTCGAAAAGGAAGGGATCCTTGCTTTGGACGATACGGTATTCATAGGTACGCGAAATGGCACTAAACCGGGCGTGAGCTTCTTCGGGAACGGAAATCAAACCCTGTATGGAAATATCTTCCGGGAGAAAACTGTTCAGCCTGTCGACCAGGTCCTCAGGGATCGCATCTGGAAAATCAAAATGCGCATAGTATTGTCGGGCATGGACCCCCGTATCTGTCCGCCCAGCTCCAACAAGGGTAATAGGACTTCGAAGCAAGGTTGATAGGGCAGTTTCCAGCACCTCCTGAACCGTGAGTGCATTAGGTTGCCGCTGCCAGCCATGATAGGCCTTGCCGAAATAGGAAAGGGAAAGGAAGTATCTCAAGGAATCTGTTAATTTTGCACTGGCAAAGATAAGGAAGTAGCCCAAAACAGTTCCTGTATGGACGATGCGGGTATTTGCTCCAAGTCTGGCCAGTAATGTTGTATCATACATCGCTGTACGCCTTTTCCATACAATAAATCATGACACGAATCCTGTTATTGTCTGACACCCACGGCCACATGGATGCTTCTATTCTGAAATATGCACGGATGGCAGACGAGATCTGGCATGCTGGTGATATCGGTTCCTTTGAAGTAACGGATCAATTGTCCTCCATTAAAAAGGTACGGGCCGTGCATGGCAATATTGATAATGCAGCCCTGCAGCGTGAATTTCCACTGGATCAGAAATTCAAGTGTGAATCCGTAAATGTGTGGATCACGCATATCGGGGGATACCCTGACCGTTACAACAAACGTGTAAAGGAAGAATTGCAGGTCAACCCGCCCGATCTTTTTATCAGCGGGCATTCGCACATTCTAAAAGTACAGTGGGATAAAAAATTTGAACTGCTCCATATGAATCCCGGGGCTTGCGGGCGCCAGGGATTTCACCAGGTAAGAACCATGCTTCGTTTTGTTATTGATGGCAAGGAAATAAAGGATCTGGAAGTAATAGAGTTGGGTAAACGTTAACGGCAAGCATACTATAAAACCAAAATCATGGACTATGGCAACACTATTTACAATTGATTTCCTTGACCACGTAGCTTTGCGGGTCAAAGATCTGCAGGTTTCCGCGCGCTGGTATGAACAGGTTATGGGATTAACCCCTTATCGCGTGCCGGAATGGGGAGAATTCCCCATCTTTTTACTTGCCGGTAAAACAGGGGTTGCCCTTTTTCCGGCAAGCGCTGAAGATAGTACACTACCCGCTGCAACCAAGGGCCCGGGGATTGATCACTTCGCCTTTCAGGTAAGCAATGAGAACTTTGAAAAAGCCAAAGCCTGGTTTTCAGAACAGGAAATTCCCTATCAGGTACGGAACCATCACCATTTTCTGTCGGTATATCTACAGGACCCGGACGGGCATACGGTGGAATTGACCACGTTGGTCGGTAAGGCAGCCGATTTCTATAAATAACTCAGGTGAAGGTATACCTAAATAGGACCGATAAGCAAAAAACCCCGACGCAGCTAAGCTGATCGGGGTTTTACGCACTAATACTACTAAGATGTTAGGTTCAACGTAAGCGGTCCACAGATTTTACAAGATCCTCATCCTTTTTGATGGCCTTGTTAGCCAGGGCCAGAAAAACGATAGAAAAAACAGGAATCAACATCCCAATACCTTTCTCAGAAACCGCAGTTTCTCCAGATAAGCTTAGGGACCGGTAAACGAAAAATCCTAGTAAAAAAAGATTCAATATGAGATTCAATCTGTTGATCACAAATTGATTTTTTCTGTTCTTATACATGAAAATAGCAATTACTGACAATAGCGCACTTCCGTAAAAAGCCAGGGCAATCCATAAAATCTCGGCAGCATATACAGCTGTCCCGTCCTCCCCCATCCACAGCGTGAGCCAGAAGGGAAGTCCCCCTGAAATCAGGGCAACTAAAATGAGATATACGGTTTGAATACGTTGGATCACGATTTTCTGTATGGAATGGCAAAAATACGCCACTTTTTAATTCCTGAAAATCAATTCACGAAAAAAGTATTAAAATCGGCAGGTTTCATAAATGTCAAGGCCAACTGTAGCAAACAATTCCAATACATTGGTATTTAAGGGCAACTATATTGATTCTTTATGGTTTAGGAAGCCGATTTGGAAAATAATTCGTATTATTGCCACGTTATTAGTTAGTTCACTTACCTACAGGGATATCTTTCCCGAGTAATACCCAAGTAACAACACACTTCATTTTTATTCAACATTAATATATTCATAACTGAATGTTTGAGATTTCAGAATTAAAGGGGAAAAAACTCCCGGAATTACAGGAGATTGCCAAAGGCCTAAAAGTCCCCAAGTACAAAAGCCTTAAAAAACTTGATTTGGTTTATCAAATACTTGATTTACAGGCAAGTAACCCTGCGGCGGTAAAAACAGTCACCGCGACGGAGGAGAAGCCTAAACCGGCACCCAAACCAAAAAGAGTGGCTCCCACTAACGGACAGGAAAATGCTCCAAAAGCAGAAAGAGCAACTGAACATCCTTCACGTGGAAAAAGCACTGATGCCCAAAAGGGCCATAGTGCTGGGAAAGGAGACGATAAAAGGCATAAGAAAGAACACCATAAAGGTGGCGGGGGCCAAAAACAGCACCCCAAACAAAAACAGTCTTATCAGAAAAAAGACCATCAGGATAAGAAAAGCAGCAACTTTGACAAGGACCTGAAAAATAAATACAAACAACCTGAGTACGAGTTTGACAGTATCATCGAAAGCGAGGGGGTATTGGATATCATGCAGGATGGATATGGATTCCTGCGTTCTTCCGATTACAACTACCTCTCTTCACCTGATGATATCTATGTCTCACAATCGCAAATCAGGCTCTTTGGATTAAAGACCGGAGATACGGTACTGGGAAATGTGCGTCCTCCCAAAGAAGGGGAAAAGTACTTTCCGCTTATTAAAGTAAACAAGATCAACGGACTGGATCCTCAGATAGTAAGGGACCGGGTAGCATTCGAGCACCTTACTCCACTATTTCCGAGGGAAAAGTTTAATCTGGCCGAGCGCCAGAGTAATATTTCCACCCGGATCATAGACCTGTTCAGCCCTATCGGGAAAGGACAACGGGGAATGATAGTTTCTCAGCCCAAAACGGGTAAAACCATGTTGCTTAAGGACATTGCCAATGCAATAGCTGCCAACCACCCGGAGGTCTATCAGATAATACTACTGATTGACGAACGCCCGGAAGAGGTAACCGACATGCAGCGGAATGTTCGGGGAGAAGTTGTAGCCTCCACATTTGACAAGGAAGCTACGGAACATGTCCGGGTAGCAAATATAGTCCTGGAAAAGGCCAAAAGATTGGTTGAATGCGGTCATGATGTTGTTATACTGCTGGATTCCATTACACGTTTGGCGCGAGCGTACAATACAGTACAACCTGCGTCCGGTAAAGTATTGAGTGGTGGGGTTGATGCCAATGCGCTTCACAAACCCAAACGGTTCTTCGGAGCTGCCCGTAATATTGAAAATGGCGGATCACTATCGATTATAGCGACAGCCCTTACCGAAACCGGCTCCAAAATGGACGAGGTAATCTTTGAGGAATTCAAAGGAACTGGTAATATGGAACTGCAGCTAGACAGGAGGATAAGTAACCGTAGGATCTTCCCGGCGATTGACCTGGTTTCTTCTTCTACCCGAAGGGATGACCTGCTCCTTGATGAGAACACGGTCCAAAGAATGTGGATCTTACGTAAATACCTGGCTGATATGAATCCAATTGAAGCTATGGAATTCATGGAACAACGCATCAAGCAAACCAAAAATAACGAAGAGTTCCTGATGACAATGAATCAGTAGATTTTCTAATTGCTTATTAAATAACAGACCCAACTGCACCCTGTGGAGTTGGGTTTTTTTATTTCAGGAGATGAATTAAACAGGGCAAGGCGGTTACAAACAAAAAACCCCGGCATGGAGCCAGGGTTTCCTAGAAAATTCTGTCAGTTTACAGGGTACTTACCTGATGTGTTAATTTGCTCTTCAGGTTTGATGCCTTGTTGCTGTGAATTATGTTTCTTTTCGCCAGCTTATCTATCATGCTAACTACGGTCGGCAACAAAGCCTCCGCTTTCTTTTTGTCGGTTTCATTACGCAACTTTTTGATTGCGTTACGCGTAGTCTTATGCTGGTACCTGTTACGGACACGTACCGCCTCATTTCTTCTGATTCTCTTTAAAGCCGACTTGTGATTTGCCATGTTCTTTCTCTTATATGTTATTAAAAACCCGGATATTCCTTATTTAATCCTGGTTTATTGTAGCCCGTAGGGGAATCGAACCCCTGTTACCAGGATGAAAACCTGGCGTCCTAACCCCTAGACGAACGGGCCAATATTAATCTAGTCAAGGAAATAAAACTATTATATTTCCCGATTACTTGTAGCCCGTAGGGGAATCGAACCCCTGTTACCAGGATGAAAACCTGGCGTCCTAACCCCTAGACGAACGGGCCTTTACGCTTTTTACCAAGCGGATGCAAAAATACAATTATTTTTTACTATCGCAACCCCCAATTCCTATTTTTTGGAAAGCTTTAATACGCCCTCGCAAAGAGCACCCGTTGCCTTGAAGGCTTACCCGTTACCATACAGGAACCGGTTTCTCCATAACCCTCCAATGGGATACATCTTATGGTTGCTTTGGTTTCCTCCTTTATCAGATCTTCCGTTTCCGGAGTACCGTCCCAATGTGCTGCTATAAAACCACCTTTGGCTTCCAGAACTGCCTTGAATTCCTCATAATCATCAACAGTTGTGACGCGATCATCCCGAAATGCAGCAGCTCTTTGAAATAAATTTTCCTGGATTTCCTCTAATAAGGCGGAAATTTTATCGACCACCATATCGGCGACTACTGTTTGTTTTTCAAGGGTATCACGCCGGGCTACCTCATAGGTGCCACTTTGCAGATCACGAGGCCCTATGGCAAGCCTGATGGGTACGCCTTTGAGTTCGTACTCGTTAAATTTAAAGCCCGGTTTATGGGTGTCGCGATTATCATATTTTACAGAAATTCCCCTTTCCTTAAGCGTTTCCACCAGGGGAGCTACTTTGGCATCTATAGCGTCTAACTCTTCCATGCCTTTGTAGATAGGTACAATAACCACCTGAATAGGGGCCAGTACCGGCGGGAGTACCAGGCCATTGTCATCGCTATGGGTCATGATCAAAGCGCCCATTAATCGGGTCGATACCCCCCAGGAAGTAGCCCAGACATGCTCTTGTTTCCCTTCCCTGGTGGCAAATTTCACATCAAAAGCCTTGGCAAAATTCTGACCCAGAAAATGAGAAGTCCCTGCCTGCAAGGCTTTCCCGTCTTGCATGAGTGCTTCAATGCAATAGGTTTCCACCGCACCAGCAAAACGCTCACTGGGTGTTTTAGTCCCCTTAATTACCGGCACAGCCATGTGCTTTTCAGCAAATTCCGCGTAGAGCTTGAGGATCAATTCTGCCTCGTCTATAGCTTCCTGTTCCGTTGCATGAGCCGTATGGCCCTCCTGCCACAGGAATTCTGCAGTCCTCAAAAACAGTCGGGTACGCATTTCCCAACGCACAACATTTGCCCATTGATTAATAAGCAGTGGTAAATCCCGATAGGATTGAATCCATTTGCGATAGGTATCCCAGATTATCGTTTCAGAAGTTGGTCTTACAATGAGTTCTTCTTCCAGTTTGGCCGTTTCATCCACTACGATTCCGCTTCCGTCTTCCGCATTCTTCAGGCGATAGTGGGTTACCACGGCACATTCCTTGGCAAACCCCGCAACATGGCTGGCTTCCTTACTCAGGTAGGATTTAGGGATGAACAGGGGAAAATAGGCATTTTGGTGCCCGGTATCCTTAAACATTTTATCCAGGCCTGCCTGCATCTTTTCCCATATGGCAAAACCATAGGGTTTGATGACCATACAGCCGCGTACTCCGGAGTTTTCAGCCAGGTCGGCCTTGATCACAAGTTCGTTGTACCACTTGGAATAATCCTCACTCCTTTTGGTTAAATTTTTACCCATTGATTATAGTTTGGCACAAATATTGTGATTTATTAACAAAAATAGTTGGGTAAAACTAACCATTTTTCAAATGTTCAACAATATAATTTTATGGCCATGATGTATATACTACCCCAACCTGGAATTCGTCGTATTGCCCTGGTTTTACTAGCAGGGATATTTGCCATTTCCTGTGGTTCCTACCAGCAGGCTTCCTATTATGACAATGATGGAATTTATGATCAGAGTATCCGGCGTGTTTCCGTTGAGCGTCCGGTAAACAGACCTGCCCAAAGACCGGTACAACCCCAAAAGCAACAGGAAGGTGACGGGATCTATGGGGATTATTTTGGCCAGAAAGCAGATCAGCTGGATGAGATCATGGAAAATGAGGTCTTCACAGATGTCGATGATTATTACAGCGGAGTAGAAAACGACAGTCTTGCCCTTGATCAGGAAGGGAATTACTTCGAACAAAATAACGATTATGCCGGTTTCGGCGGCTGGGGAGATAACCCTAGTAATGTTACCATCAATTATATTGACAACGGCTGGGGCTGGAATAACTGGGGCTGGGATCCATACTGGGGCGTAAGCTCCTGGTACTGGGGCGGCCTGTATAGCCCGTGGAGATGGAATTACGGCTGGGGCTGGAACAACTGGGGCTGGAATTACGGCTTTGGTTGGAACTACGGCTGGGGCTGGAATAACTGGGGCTGGGGCTGGAACGGCTGGGGCTGGAATAATTGGGGTTGGAATAATTGGGGCTGGAGAGGCGGCTACGGCTACCCTTATTACGGTTACGGACGCGGATACAGCGGCTGGGCCTACAACCGAAGTCGTCGTGGGTTCTATAATCGAAATACGTATGCAGCCAACAATCTAAGAGGACGATCTAACCTCTCGGCCAGATCAAGTGGTACCTCACCAAGATATAGAAACAATAGTGGTCGCTCTAACCTAACACGCAGCAGTGCAGTTAACAGGAGCAGGAGTAACCGAAGCAATTTATCTTCCAGGAGAAGTATAAGTGCGGATGCCATAGAACGAAACAGGGCGTACCGCAGTAGCAGAAGTACCCGTACTTCACCCAGATATAATGGTTCTTCCGCCGGTACCCGTTCTTATAGTGGTACTAACAGGAGTAATACCTATCGTGGAAATACGAGCGGAACCGCAAGGTCTGCAAGAAGTACTTACAACCGCACGCCCAGGAGTGCTGTTAATTCGAGGTCTTATAACAATCGAACGTCGGGATACCGAAGTTCAGGAAGTCGAACTTCCGGCTATAGGAGCTCAGGAAGCCGCACCTCAGGGTACAGGAGTTCAGGCAGTCGAACATCAGGCTCCAGGAGTTCTGGTTACCGCAGCTCAAGCAGCCGTTCGCGAAGTTCAGGATTTAGCCGGAGTTCTGGAAGTAGTTCAAGAAGTTCAGGCTTTAGCAGGAGCTCAGGTGGTAGTTCACGAGGTTCCAGTATGCGAAGTTCCGGAGGATCTTCAAGATCTTCAGGAGGAAGATCTGGAGGTAGCCGGGGAGGCAGCAGAGGCAGACAATAATCATCCTATTATTCTAATTCAATAATTACAAAAAGATGAAAAGGTATTTAACACTACTATTGGCATTGGTATGCATTGGTGCCACAGCGCAAAATATAAATGATGTCCTGCGATACAGTACAGAAGACTTGCAGGGAACCCCTAGATACCAGGCTATGAGCGGGGCTTTCGGGGCCCTTGGGGGCGACATGTCGGCTTTAAATGTGAATCCTGCTGGCGTGGCTGTCTTTAACAATAGCCTGTTTACGATCTCCGGTGCCAATTACAACCGGAATAACGATGCTATATATGGAAATACCCTTAGCAACACTGATCTCAACTCCTGGGAAGTAAACCAATTGGGCGGGGTCTTTGTCTTTAAGGATAATGGATCGAACAGTGAATGGAAAAAGGTAGCCCTTGCCTTTAACTACGATTTAGTTCAGAATTTTGACAACGATATCATCATACGGGGAAACAGTGCTCAGGGTATCGACAATTACTTTTTATCTGCAGCACAGGGGATACCTTTTGGTTCCATCCTTATTCAGGACGGAGAATTCATAGAAGATGCCTACCTGGATATCGGTTCAAGCCTTGGATTTGCCGAACAACAGGCTTTTCTGGGTTATTACGGCGGGGTTATAGATCCTGTTGATGACACCGATGAAAACAATACTGCCTATGTTTCCAATGCGCAGTACAGTTCGGTTAGCCAGGATTATTTGTTGAGCACCAATGGCTTTAACAGCAAATTTACCGTAGCCCTGGGGTCTCAGTACCAGGACAACCTATACCTGGGGGCTGCCCTTAATTTTCATACGGTGGTTTACGATCAATACACTGAATTCAGCGAGCGTGGCTATGATGTAGCCTCACCTATACAATTTGTGAACTTTGATAACTTTTTACACACGGAAGGGACAGGTTTTTCATTTAGTTTGGGAGCCATAGCCAAGCTGAACGAAAATTTCAGGTTAGGAGGAAGCTATCAGTCCCCCACCTGGTATCGCCTGACCGATGATACCTCACAACGCATCAATTCGGATTTGGCCGATAGCGATATTGGATTTATCGATTTTAATATCGTCAACTTTTTTGAGCGATATACGATTAAAACGCCTGGAAAATTAACGGGGAGTATGGCATTGATCTTTGGAAAAGAAGGGTTGATAAGCTTTGATTACGGATATCAGGACATGTCCCAGGCCGAGCTCAGACCAACATCCGATCCGAGTTTTGCTTCAGAAAACCAGTTGATCACCAATGAACTGGATGCCGTTTCCTCATATCGTATAGGCGGGGAATACCGAATCGACAGAGTGAGCCTAAGGGGAGGTTATCGATTTGAAGAAAGCCCATTTGCCGATGGCGGAACCAATAATGGAGGGATTGGCGATCTCACTGCCTTTTCCGGAGGAATTGGATATAATTTTGGCGCCAGCAGGCTCGACATTGCTTTCAGTCGGAGTGAACAGGAGGTAAACCAGCAATTGTTTGATATCGGCCTTACCAATGCAGCCAATGTAAACCGCATAAATACCAATATTACCCTTGGGTATACGATAAACTTCTAAGAAATAAAGAGGATAAAATTAGAACCCGGCAAGAAGCCGGGTTTTTTTATCGTACTAATGAGAAATGCGTTCTAACGGTATTGGCGACCAGAACGCCACCTTCATCCCGTTCATACTCCAGTCGGAACCAGTAATCCGAAGAGGGCATAGGTCTGCCGTTAAAGGTGCCATCCCAGCCCACGGTGGTTTCATCGAGTTGCTTTAGTAGTTTCCCGTAGCGGTCAAAAATGAAAACCACAGGATCCGTCAGGGTCTCTATTCCCAGGATATTCCAGGCATCGTGTATTCCATCACCATTTGGAGTAAAGAATTTGGGATATCCCACTACAAGAAACGGGATCGGGTTAGTCGTTCCACAACCATTCTTATCATTAATCACCAGGGTATTCTGACCCGGGGGGACATCTTCAAATACCGGAGAGTCCTGATACTCCCCTCCATTGATCGCATACTCGTAACTGCCGTTACCCTGAACGAAAACCTGAATGGTGTTGTTGTCAGACAAATCATCGATGACATCAATTCGATCCAGTACCGGTGTTCCGTAAAAAGTAATCAGAATATCATCAGTAATGGTCGCTCCAAAAGTGTCCTGTATGGTTACGAAATACCTCCCTGAATTGGGGCTGGTAACTGTGTATGTAGTTTGTGCAGGACCAGATGCCAATACAGCATCTATAGTGCCATCATCATCTGTGTCTACCTCCCAGGTAACATTGGCTATATTTGGGCCGGCCGGTGAATTCAAAGCACTGAGCACTATATCCGGATCGCCTTCACATGCCACGATATCCAACCCCAGGAATTCGTCTCTTAAGGTACAATCCAGGGCTGTATTCTGATCTGCGTCTACCGAAGTACCTGTAAAGGTTAAGGTATAGGCCTCAGGGTCTCCATTAAAATTGGTGTTGAAATTGTTTATTAGCAAATAGTAGATCTCGCCTGCCCGCACATCGATCCATTCATCATAAGTATTCAGATTTCCGGTAAGAGACGGGGCCCCTACCTGACCATTTTCCGGATTAACCCCAATTCCTGTGAAACTGGTGCTGTTCACTTCATAATTACATCGGATGGGTTGTGCTGTTCCATTGCTGATACTTCCACAGTCCACATCCGGGCCATATAAGGCAAAATCCCATTCTGCTGTAATTATACCTCCTGGTGAAGGAAGGGCTTCCAAGTCAAATCCAATACGCCCATCAGTTCCTGCACGGAACACAAACCATGAGGTATTGTTCTCAATATTTGCAGAACTGACGCTGCCCTTTTCAAGGCAGCCCGACTGTCTGATCACATCAGGATCAAAATCATCAATGTCTCCACTTCCATCAGCCAACCCGTTGATTGGGGCATCGGCACAAACCGGAATAGCGCTCCTGCAATCCGGAGAATTCTGGGCATTTGCCATCATTCCGCCAAGTAGAAGAAAAGACAAGCAGCAAATAAATATTCGCATAGGATTGGGGCTTATGTCTTATTTTAAACACTATAATAACTCGGACATAGCCTGTTTAGTATGCTATCGCGGGATTTTTCGAAGCCGAATCGATGAAACGCAACGCTATAAAAAAGAAGGATTACCTTCTAAGGGCGAAATGGTTACTTAGAAATTTCGCCTCAACCCGCTGACCGCTGGTATCTGTGTAGGTTAGGCGAAACCAGTAATCAGTAGATGGGAGTTCCCTTCCATTATAGGTCCCGTCCCAGCCCGAACTGTTTTGGTCCATTTGCGTGAGGAGTTTACCATAACGGTCAAATACTTCCACTACCGGGGATTCCAGATTGTTTACCCCTTCGATGTGCCAGTAATCATTGGTCCCGTCTCCATTGGGAGTAAAGAATTTTGGAAACCCTACAACAGTTATGGTTTCCGATACCGAACCACAACCTAAAAGATCGGTGACGGTCACGGTATGCGTTCCGGGAATTACATCTGTAAATATGCCGGATGACTGAAAAGGTCCCGCATCCAGCTGGTATTCAAAATCCCCGGGGACACCAGTGACAATTTCCACCGTATTGTTTTCCTGAAGATCGTTTATGATTACTTCTGCAATAGTAGGTGTTTCCGAAACGACTACTTCAACAGTGCGGGTAGCCGTACAGCTTACGCTTCCCTGAGTGTTTGTAGCAGTGAGGGTGTAAGACCCCGCAGCCGTGACACTTATAGCTGGGGTAGTCTCCCCGCTATCCCAGGAATAGCTAATAAGACCATCCGGTGAAGTTTCCCCGATCATAACCCCGGTGGTTTCTTCGCAAATGAATACCTCATCTGCAAAACTTAATACAGGGGTTTGGAGGACATTTAGTTCGAAATTTTGTGAGGCATCGAAACACCTGGGATTGTCTTCAGAGGTAACCCTGATGTAGATCTGCTCAGTACCCGGAAGTAGTACATACTCGTTAGGTAATGGATTAATCCCTTCGTCTGCATCGGCTTGGGAAGCATGGTAACTTACACGGTATTCAGTCGGGTCCTGGATGCCTAGTACTTCTGCATCCTTGGTTGAGAGGTCTAAATATTGTGCATCCGAACATACTACTTCGTCAGTTACCGGGAATGCAGTGGGCGCCGTGGAGAAAGCCACCTGCACGTCGCTTATTATATTGCTCATACTGATCGTAATGACTTCTACCCGGTAAAGGGCCGAAAGGGTAACATCCAGGGTAGCGCTGGTCTCAC
>CAJHYA010000018.1_pt1 | contig 15437 bp, 8 predicted proteins | sample 9198611 | NCBI WGS metagenome assembly CAJHYA01 (sample SAMEA7708353, study PRJEB35096) | sediment metagenome | biome: marine neritic benthic zone biome [ENVO:01000025]; feature: sediment [ENVO:00002007]; material: shallow marine sediment [ENVO:03000034] sea grass bed [ENVO_01000059] ... | reverse complement strand
TCTGTTAGAAAATGGAAAAATGAACCAAAGGTTCTATATTTTTGGTAAATTCTAATCTTTTTCACCAAAAAACCAAATTATTCAGTATGCATAAGAAAACTAAAAATGAACGCAGGGACTTCATAAAAAAGTCAGGGGCTGCAATGGCTGCCTTTACCATTTTACCTAGCAACGTAGTTTCAGGATTTGGCTACACCGCTCCAAGCGATAAGCTTAATATTGCGGGAATAGGAGTTGGAGGCATGGGACGGCGAAATTTGAGAAATATGAACACTCAAAATATCGTTGCTTTGGCCGATGTGGATTGGACCTATGCAAAGCGTTGCTTCAATGATTATCCAAATGCAAAGCTATACAAGGATTACCGCAAAATGCTGGCTGAAATGGACAAAGATATCGATGCCATCATGATCTCAACGCCAGATCATACGCACTACGTCACAGCAGCAGATTCCATGAGGGCAGGCAAGCATGTTTATGTACAAAAGCCCTTGACCCATTCCGTATATGAATCCCGTAAGCTAAGGGAAATAGCTAAAGAGACCGGGGTGGCAACCCAAATGGGAAACCAGGGGAACTCAAGCGACGACATGCGAAAGGTATGTGAGTGGATTTGGAACGGGGAAATAGGTGAAGTAAGCCGTGTTGATGCCTGGACAAATCGTCCCATATGGCCACAAGGACTGGAAAGACCGGCGGAAACCCCCTCCCTGCCTCCAACACTTGATTGGGATTTATTCATAGGGCCTGCCGAATGGCGACCTTACCATCCATCATATACCCCTTGGAACTGGAGAGCATGGTGGGATTTTGGTACCGGAGCTTTGGGCGATATGGCTTGCCATATCATGGATCCTGTTTATAAATCACTTGAGCTAGGATTCCCATATGCTTTTGAGGCTTCTTCTTCTCAGGTAAATACGGAAAGTGCGCCAATTTCAGAAAAAGTGACATATTTCTTTGGGGAGCGGCCAAAGAAAGGAAAGATAAATATGCCTGCCGTTGAATTTAACTGGTATGATGGTGGTCTGCAACCAGAACGTCCTGAAGGCGTGAAACCGGGAACGTACCTGGGTGATAGTGGTGGTGGTGCAATTTTCTATGGTACCAAGGGAATCCTTATTTGTGGAACCTATGCGAGGAACCCATATATTATTGGCAGGGAGGATAATCCCCCACCGGTGACCAATGAATTACGAAGGATTGCAGATGCTATGAATGGTGGTCATGAAATGGATTGGGTTCGCGCTTGTAAGGAAAGTAAGGAAAACCGTGTGGAGTGCAGTTCTAATTTTGATTATGCCGGACCATTAAATGAAACCGTGGTGGCAGGGAACCTTGCTGTTCGTTTACAGGGGTTGCGCAGAAGACTCGAATGGGACGCTGAAAACATGAAAATCACCAATATCAGCGACACAGATAAGATCAGTGTTGTTACATCCGATAGCTTTACAGTAGTAGATGGTGATCCGCGATTTGATACCAAATTCGAAACTATGAATGCCAAAGAAGCTGCTGAAAACTACGTTAAAAAGACCTATAGAGAAGGCTGGAACTATTAATTTAAAATAAAACACAATGATAAGAGTAAAGATTGCTTCCCTGCTTATTTTGGGATTATTAGTATCCTGTAATACTGCCAAAAAAGAAAAAGAAAGTGAAGCACAAGAAGAACAAGAAATCGTAGAAGTCGAGATGGCGGCTCCTAACACCCTTACAGAGGCAGAAGAAGCTGAGGGCTGGAAACTGTTGTTTGACGGTGAAACATCAACGGGTTGGAGGAGTTATGGTAAAGACACCTTCCCCGAAGGTTGGGTTATCGCAGACGGAATGATACACTGTCCGGGTTCGGGTAGAGGTGAAGCTGGTGGTAAAGACACAGGGGATATCCTTTATGACGAAAAGTTTTCCAATTTCCACCTCAAACTAGAGTGGAAAATTTCAGAAGGCGGCAATTCCGGTATCTTCTATCTGGGTCAGGAATCGGAGGATTTGGACTTCATTTGGAAGACCGCTCCGGAAATGCAGGTATTGGACAACGAAAAACATCCCGATGCCCAGATGGGTACGGATGGAAACCGACAGGCCGGTTCCCTATATGATCTTATTCCTGCCAAGCCACAAAATGCAAATCCCGTTGGGGAGTGGAACCAGGTTGAGATCATGGTATACAAAGGTTCTGTCTGGCATAAACAGAATGGAGAAAAGGTGGTGGAATACCACTTATGGACTCCGGAATGGTACGAAATGGTTGCCGGCAGTAAGTTCCCGGAACTAAATGAGAATTGGGCTGAGGTCGCTTCTGAAGGCTATTTTGGTCTTCAGGACCACGGAGATGATGTATGGTTCAGGAACATAAAAATAAAGCAGCTCTAGGAAGTTGCTAAAAAGAAAAAAAGCACGGCATATCAGCCGTGCTTTTTTGTTATGTCATTTTCAAGCGGCCTGTTTAAAGCAAGCTGAGGCAAAACAGTATCTTTTTAAGAACTTTGTAGATAACCGTAACCTATTAGAGCATTGTAAATGAAAATCACCCTAGCCCAACTCAACCCCATTGTGGGAGATATCCCAGGGAATCTTAATCAGGTAATTGATGTCATTTCTAAATACCAGGAAGCATCAGACCTGGTTGTTTTCCCGGAACTTTTTTTGGTGGGCTATCCGCCTAAGGACCTATTAAAAAAAAGCATATTCATTGATAGAGTTAATCAGGCGGTAGCGGAACTTATGGAACTGTCCAAGCAGTTTCCGGAAACTGGAATACTATTAGGTGCACCGTTACGATCACCAAAGACTACCGGAATGGGTTTGTATAATGGGGCATTGCTCATTTACCAGGGCAAAACTGTGATCAGTCAAAAAAAGTCACTACTCCCTACATATGATGTTTTTGATGAGGCGAGGTATTTTGATCCGGCCCCGGAGATTCATGCCATCGACTTTAAAGGGGAAAGACTGGGCATATCGATTTGCGAAGACGCCTGGAATGACCCGGAGATGTGGCTCGACCGAAAGTATGCCCTTGATCCGATCGACCACCTGGCTTCAAAGGATGTTACTATCCTTATCAATATTTCGGCTTCACCTTTCCATTTGAACAAGGAAGAAATTAGATACGGGATTATCCGGAATCACGCAAGAAAGCACAGGATTCCCTTCGTTTTCGTCAACCAGATTGGCGCGAATGACGACTTGATATTTGACGGCAGGAGTATGTGTTTTGATGGTTCGGGACGGCCAATTACGATCTTTCCTGCTTTCAGGGAACATATTGAGACGGTGGATATGTCAATTCAGGGAACGGATAATGGGTATACCCCAATGGGTGCGCTCGAAAGCGTTCATGACGCCCTGGTTTTGGGTATCCGGGATTACATTCGCAAATGCGGATTTTCAAAAGTGGTCATTGGTCTTTCAGGAGGGATAGATTCTGCTTTAACCTGTTACCTGGCCAAAGAAGCGCTGGGCAGCAATAACGTACTTGGCATTTCAATGCCTTCACCCTATTCCTCCAAAGGAAGCGTTGACGATTCCAAGAAGCTGGCGGAAAACCTGGGGATTAGGTTTGAAGTAATTCCCATAGGAGACATATTCACGAGCTACCTTGAAACACTGAAAAACCCTTTTGAAGACACAGAGAGTGATGTCACAGAAGAGAATATCCAGGCCCGGATCCGGGGTAATATTTTAATGGCCTATTCAAACAAATTTGGATGCCTGGTCCTTTCCACGGGAAATAAAAGTGAGCTTGCCGTAGGGTATTGTACCTTGTACGGGGATATGAGCGGAGGTCTGGCCGCCATTTCTGATGTGCCAAAGACTATGGTATACGAATTATCCCGGTATATCAACAGAAATTCCGAGATCATACCCCTCAACACGATCGAAAAACCACCATCGGCAGAGTTAAAGCCTGATCAAACGGATCAGGATGTACTGCCCCCTTATGAGGTATTGGACCAGATTCTACAATATTATATTGATGAAAATTATGCTGCTGAAGAGATAAGCAAGCTCAATTTTGATCCTGAAACGGTAAATTGGGTGATTCATCAGGTGGATCACAACGAGTATAAGAGAAGACAAGCTGCCCCAGGGTTAAAGGTAACTTCCAAGGCTTTTGGAACCGGAAGGCGGATGCCGATTGCAGCTAAGTATTTGAAATAACTCCGGTTAAAATTTTGCGCTGAGGTTCCAATATAAATCAAATCGTACCCCCCAACCGTTTAATGAGCTGTGTAAACACCAGCGAACCTGAAGCAAAAGCAGTAATGATACCCCATTGCTCGAGTGATAAATTCACCAGCGACAAGGCTTCGGCTACAAGGGGGATCAGGTTGGAGATCACCACAATAAAGACACACAGAACCAATGCCCCCCACACCCAGGGGTTTTTGGTAACCTCATTGACAATAAATGATGCCTTTCTCGAAGGCATATTGAATATATTCAACAGTTGGGCCAGTACCAGGGTATAAAAGGCCATATTGTTAATGACCTCAAATGGCAGTTCTAACGAAAGATAGGAGTAGAGCGTGATACCGAGTACGGCAACGGTAATGCTCAAGCCGCATACGGCAGTGGTGACCCACAGTTTACGGGTCATGATGGGTTCATCAGGTTCCCGTGGCGGTTGGTTCATAAGATCTTCATCCCCTTTCCCCATCCCCAGAGCCAGGGCCGGAAAAACATCGGTAATAAGGTTGAGGTAAAGTATTTGCAGGGGTAACAAGGGAGCTGGCAATGCCATTATGGCCGCCACACCCACAGATATGATCTCAGCAAGGTTACAGGACAGCAGATAGACCACGAACTGCCGGATGTGCTCAAATATAAGTCGGCCCTGATGGATAGCCAGTTCCATGGCGGTGAACTTGTCGTTCTTCAGGATGACATCAGCAGCTTCCCGGGCTACCTCTGTGCCGCGTATACCCATTGCTATACCGATATCTGCCTTTCGAAGTGCAGGTACATCATTGACCCCATCCCCGAACATTCCCACAATATCTCCGTGCTTCTGGTAGGTTGTGATCAGGTCCAACTTCTGCTTCGGGGTTACACGAGCGAATACGCTGGCTTCAAGTACTTTCTTATCGAATTGTGTATCCCCTTTTCCAAATTCGGCAAGATCTGCGGCATGTATCACCTGGTCAGGGATATTTTCAGCGCTGATCATCCCAATTTCCTCGGCGATTTTGCCGGCGGTCTGCTGATGGTCCCCGGTCATCATCACCACCTTGATACCGGCATTTTTGTACAAGGAAATGGTGTCCTTCACATCTGTTCGGGCCGGATCAATAAAACCTATCACCCCAATAAATGTCAGATCTTCCAGTATCCGGGCTTTTTCCGGGGCTATCTCGAGGTCCCGGTAGGCCAGAGCCAGCATTCGGAATCCCTCAGAAGCCATTTTTTCTACATTATCATGCCATTCGTTTTTATTTTCAAACGGAACAATAGTATCATTGACCAGCACCGTACTGCAATGCTTTACGAGCACCTCAAAGGCTCCTTTCGCGCAAACGACATAGCGATCGTGGTTGGTGCGGTTTACGGTTAGCATAAATTTCCGGTTGGTGTCGAAAGGAAATATCATGACCTCCGGATAATCTTCCCGGACCTTTTTCGGATCGTAACCTAAATTTTCGGCCAGTTCAAGCAAGGCAATATCAATGCTGTCCCCGATACGTTCTCCTTTTGTAGTAGGGCTTTCATTGCATAACACCCCGGTGATGATCATTCTGTCCAGGTCAGATCGTTCTGATGCCAGTTTTTTAAGGGCATCATAATGTTCATTGACCTTGATAAGCTCCTTTTCCTGAAAGGTAAGGGTATGTACCTTTTGCCGGTCTTCTGTAAGCGTGCCGGTTTTATCCGTGCAAATAATGTTCGTAGCCCCCAGTGTATGAACTGCCTCCAGTTTTTTAATGATCACCTGCTTTTTAGAAAGAGACAGCATACCTCGGGCAAGGGCAATGGTGGCCACAATGGGCAAACCTTCAGGAATAGCCGCAACCGCAAGGGCAACACCTGTCTGAATCATCAATTTGAGGTCCATCCCGCTGTATATTCCGGAAATAACGACCAGCAGGGCCAGTAGCACAGTCAACCCGATCAACCAGCGGCTCAATTGGGCCAATTTCCTTTCAATGGGGGTTTGTGTTTTTTCTGCTTCTTCACTTAATACCTGGATTTTACCCAATTCCGTATGCATTCCCGTGGCTACCACGATAGCATTCGCCGTGCCGTTTACGACGAAGGTGCCTTTATACACCATGTTTTTCCTTTCCGGTAAAAGGGTGTCGGAGGGGAGAGGATCGGTGTCCTTTTCGATATTGAGACTCTCACCGGTTAAAGCGGCTTCTTTAACCCTGAGTCCTTCTACTTTAACCAAGCGTGCATCTGCTGAAACGATATCTCCTGCCTGTAATAAGAGGATATCTCCGGGTACCAGAGCAGCAGCTTCCACAGTTTTAACAGCACCATTTCTCAGTACCCGGGTCTTGACCCGACCGAGGCTTCGGAGTTTTTCCAGGGCCCGTACTGCCTGAAGTTCCATAAAATAGCCAATGCCAATGGTAATCGCTATAACAACCAAAATGGCAACACCTTCGGGCCAGTCGCCCAGAATCACTGCAAGTAAAAAGGCTATCCATAAAATGTAGATAATGGGGTCTTTGAATTGGTCGGCCAGAATCAGTATTCTTTTTTTGGGCCCTTTTTCCGGAATTTTATTGGGGCCAAATCGCAGCAGTCTTTCTTGAACCTCTTTATTGGTCAACCCCTCTTGGATATCGCATTGCAGCACTTTTACAATATCCTGAATACTTAAGGAAAATGCATTTTGTATCATCCTCATGGGGATTAAAGTTGCATTGCAAAACAGCGTGTGGTGGCTTTCACTGCTTTAGGATGTTAATCAATTCTTTCGGGTTCAAGGTATAGCCATGAGCACGAAAGTCCTATGATTTATATCATCAATACGGATCCTCTATAGCCGTAGCGAGCCAGTATCAGAGTTAAATCATAAAAATGACCCTTATCATAGGATTACAGTAAAAACTCTTCATAATTTAGGTATCCAGGGAATTTGATTATGGGTGATTTTACCATTTTGATCCTCAGTGTTTTTGGTCTCTGGGTAGGGACTGAATTTGCTATCAACAGCGCTGTTAAGATTAGCAGGCATTTCAGGCTATCGGACCTGTTTATAGGGCTTACCATTATGGCCTTTGGAACCGATCTGCCTGAATTGGTTGTCGCTATTGAGGGATCGATTTATAACCTCAAAGGGGCTGATGTCTCCGGAGTGATCACCGGGAATGCCATTGGAAGTTCCATATGCCAGATCAGTATCATTGTTGGGGTTATTGCCCTATTCTATTTTGTAACGGTGGGGCGAATCCAGGTTAGGCAACTGGCTACGGAATTAATAGGTTCCATAATACTACTGACCCTGGTCTCCTTTGACGGTATGATCACCTGGAATGATGGCGCCTTACTCCTGATGGCATTTCTGATGTATATATATACCTTGTTACAACGGGAACGCAGGCGCAGAAAGAACGAAGAGGTAGTCACCGAAAAAATAGGTCCGGGGATTTGGGTTCAATTTCTGTTCCTGGCAGGAAGTCTCGGGATAGTTATTATAAGTTCGGATCTGGCCCTCAGTCAGGCCCTGATCATCGCAGAGCAATGGGATATTGGGCAAACCTTCATCGGTTCAATTCTTATTGGTTTGGGGACGAGCCTTCCCGAACTTGCCCTTTCGCTGAACGCCATTTCAAAAGGTAAGACCAGTCTTTCTGTGGGCAATATCGTGGGCAGCAACATCTTTGACTTATTGGTCCCTTTAGGCGTAGGTTCGCTGATTTCAGCCATTAAAGTGGATTCATCCATACTGATGTTTGATCTTCCTGTTTTGTTCATCTGCAGTGTCATATTCATCTGGTTTCTTATACGTAAAAAAGGTGTTCAAAGGCATGAAGGAATTGCCCTTGTAGTCCTATATTTGATATATGCCTTTGGTAAACATTTCCTCAACTGATTTATATAAAACCCCCCCGGCTAAAATTGCATCTTCATCTAAGTTTATCGGTATACTGAGGAATGTGATGCTGGCTTTAGCAGTCTCCCTGTATACCCTATCTGTAACCGGCCAGGTGATGGAGCGTCCTGCGCTCGCCTCTGGAACGATAAAAGGGGAAATACGTATAGACGGAATACTGGATGAACCCTCCTGGGACAATGCGCCAGTTCTGGATAGCTTTCTGACAACCGTACCCGTTGAAAAAGGACAACCCTCTGCCAGGACCCTGGTCCGGGTACTGGCCGATGAAAGATTTCTGGTTATTGGGATAGACTGTAAGGATCAGCGGCCTGAGGATATTGTGCGATTTTCCAAATTACGGGACGCCGATATTGACGAGGAAGACCATGTGAAAATTGTTCTGGACACTTTTCTCGATGGGCAATCGGGTTACATTTTGGCGGTGAACGCATATGCGGCCCGCTACGATGCTTTAGTATCTAACCGGGGGGAATCTGAGAATGAGGACTGGGATGCGATCTGGGAGGCTCGCGTGGCCCTCTACGATACAGGCTGGACCGTAGAAATCCGGTTACCTATGCAGAGTATATATTTCAACAACAATATTGACCAGTGGGGTTTTAATGTTGAAAGGAGGATTCAACGAAATCAGGAAACCATTCGGTGGGCCAATGTGCAACGCGATCAGTTTTTTGGTCAGACCAGCAGGGCGGGATTGCTTACCAAGCTCCCCAAATTTAACTACGGCCTGGGACTCAATGTGAGGCCCTCCCTTGTGGGATCATTGAATAAGGATGGGGCAGGGGCAACTACAAACACTAATTTCGAAACAAGCCTGGATGCCAGTCAGCGTCTTGGGCCTAACGTACTGGCCACCGTAACCGTGAATACGGATTTTGCAGAAACGGAAGTGGATACACGGCAAACCAATTTGACGCGATTTCCTTTATTCTTTCCCGAGAAACGGACATTTTTCCTCGAAGGCTCCGATATATTTGAATTTGGTTTTGGAACAGGCAGAGAGACCGTTCTCCCCTTTTTTAGCAGGAGGATTGGACTTTTTGGGGCCAATCAGGTCCCGATAATTGCTGGAGGCAAGGTAAATGGCCGGATTGGGAAGACAGCCTTTGGGGGCCTTGGAATTCGAACGAATTCTTTTGAATCAGACGGGGATTCATACGATGCCACCAACATGGGGGTAATGCGCGTACGGCACAATATTTTGGGTGAAAGCTCTATTGGGATGATCTCGACATTCGGGGATCCGCTGGGCCGGGAGGGTAGCTGGATGTCCGGTTTTGATTTCACATATCAGACCACCAGATTTGGGGGGGACAAGAATTTTATCGCCGGTGCCTGGGGCCTGTATACCGAGCGAGCCGACCTGACCGATGACCGTTCCGCATTTGGCTTTAAAATAGATTACCCTAACGATAAATGGGATCTTTCACTTACCTATTCCAGGATTGGAGAACAATTTGACCCGTCCCTGGGTTTTGTACCTCGCAAGGGAGTAAGTAATATGAGGGTAGGGGCTATCTATGCCCCCCGTCCGAAATGGCCATGGGTTAGGCAAATGTTCCATCAGTTTTTTCTAACCTATATCAAAAACATTCAGGGCGACTGGCAGTCGTACAGCGTCTTTACGGCCCCCATAAACTGGAGGCTGGAAAGTGGTGACCGTATCGAGGCCAATGTAAGGCCAGTGGGAGAAAACATCACGGAACCCTTTGAGATTGCCGACAATGTTACCATTCCCGTTGGGGAATATAATTTTATGAGGTACCGACTGGAAGCTGGATTTGCCGCCAAAAGACGTGTCAATGGACAGGCCACCTGGTGGTTTGGTTCTTTTTATGACGGGACCCTGGATGAATTTGAACTGGAACTTAACTGGAACCCCACTTCCCTGCTGGGATTCGAGTTTAGCGGCCAAAGGAATGTAGCACGACTTCCCTTTGGTAATTTTGATCAGACCCTTGCGGGAATGCGAGTTAGGTTTAATGTTACTTCTGATTTGCAACTCAACAGTTATGTGCAGTACGATACCGATAGTCGGGTTTTGGGAATCAATGCCAGGGTACATTGGATCTTCTCGCCCCTGGGGGATGTTTTCCTGGTATTTAACCACAATACACTGAATGACCTGAATGACCGCTGGACCTTACAAAATGAGCAGATCCTGCTAAAAGTCCGTTATAATTTCAGACTTTAAGACAGATCCTTAATAATTGTTATCTTTTTGATTTATGTATAAGGGAGGAATTTTAACTGTGAGTAACATGAGTAAGAGCTGCATGCTTTTCTTTTTAATAATAGGACTGCTATTGAACAGTTGCCGGGCACAGTCTCAGTTGATTGAAGCTGAAGAAGAGACCCTGACCCGTGAGCGCTTGCAGTATTATCTGTATTATCCCGAAGAGTATGAGAAAAATAAGGATACGGATTATGGGCTTTTACTGTTCCTTCATGGAGGAGGGGAATCCGGAGACAGCCTGGGGGCCATCAAAAAGAACGGACCGCCTAAACTAATCACTGAAGGAAAGCAATTTCCATTTTTGATCCTTGCACCTCAAAATCCGTATAAGCGGAAATGGTGGAATGTACGGGCGGTAATGCAATTGCTTGATACTATAGTTCAAAACAACCGGGTAGATCAGGATCGCTTATATCTAACAGGCTTGAGCCGTGGAGGTAGTGCAGCCTGGGAAATTGCCGTGCAGTACCCCGATACATTTGCCGCTATGGCTGTGGTTTGCGGTATGACTCCGGTCCCGTATGCTTCCTGGATCAACAAGGAAATGCCAATATGGGTATTCCACGGTACTGAGGATAAATCCATTCCCTTTTCGGAATCAGAAACTATGGTAGCTAAACTTGAGGAAATGGGATATCCCGTTAAGTTTACCGTCTATGAAGGGGTTGGACATAATTCCTGGGAACAGGCATATACTACAGAAGAACTCTACTCCTGGCTATCCAATCAGCGCAAAGCGAAAAAATAATTCAACTATGGCAGCCGTTGTGCTAGGGCCTCAGGCCCTGTGCGTTGCAGTCGTACCACCTGAAGAGAATCATTGTTTTTACCTGCCAGGATATATTCCTGCCCCGCTTTTTTAATCCGCAACAAGTTCTTTACGTCGCCAGGAATATATAAGCCGCTTTTCCTGGCTATAACAGCAGTAAAGGAACCCGTGCCATTCCCTTTGAGAAATAGCCCGTTGCTGGCATCGTTCCTTGGAGTTTCCACTTCAGAGGAATGCAAATTGCCCGCAATAATGGCATCTAGTTTTCCGTCCTGATCAAAATCATCTACTTGTATGGCATTGATGCTGGATATCTGTGCCTCTACTGGCAATTCGGAAATTATAAATCCATCGGGGGTATTCTCCAGATATACACTGGCAAAGGATTTGACCTGGTAATGCAGGGATTCATCCAAAGCCTGCTGGGTATAAACATCTGCTAGTGTTGCCGTTGAAAACGAGGCGTAGTCTTCAAATTTTTTCTTGATAGCCGGCATTTGCTGGGAAGAACATTCACGTCCGCGGACCGGAAACTTTTCTCCATAATTATAGTAACTCAATACAATATCCTTGGTGCCTGAGGCATCAAAATCGTCGTAATACACGTCAAATGTCTCTGTTTCACTTGCCTTGTATTTATAGTTTAATCCGAGGTTTCCGGCCAGATAATCCTTGTCGCCATCCCCGTCAAAATCCCCTTCTCCCAGACTGAACCACCAGGACCGGGTATCGGCAAGCCCCAGGGATTCGGAAACATCCTTAAAAACCCCAGATTCGTTTTTCAGCAAATTTAGTGGCATCCATTCTCCGGCGAGCAGTAAATCGGGCCAGCCGTCTCCATCGTAGTCTGTTGCAAGGGCCTGGGTTAGTAACCCAATCCCAATAAGCATTGGCGCTTTTTCAGCGGTTACATCTACCAGCAAGGGGTTTCCTGGCTCGCTGCGATTTTCCAGAAGGTAGCTGCTGGCCGGACTGGGATATGCGCCAGGGATCACCCTACTGCCAACAAAAACGTCCAGATCCCCATCCTTGTCGAAGTCAATAGGCACTACAACTGAAGCACTGGCCCGAAACTGGGCAATACCCTCGGTTACTTCCCGGAAACTTCCGCCTTCATTTAGATAGACCCGGTCCAGAAGCATTTCGGAATCGGGTTCAAACTCATTTCCACCGCTGGCCACATAAATATCTTTCTGTCCGTCCCCGTCCACGTCAAATATGGCAATGCCCATGTCTTCCTGATCTTTTTTGGCACTGAGAACCGGGTCTTCCTTAGCCATAAACCCGGCTTCGGTTCCCAGGTAGAGTTGCGTGGCTTGTCCTGAAGCTCCACCAATTACGAGGTCCTCCAATCCGTCCCCATTGAGATCTCCTTTGTCCAGAAAGGGCCCGAACATAGACATTCGGTGGGGCAGCAGGATCTCCTTTTCAAAATCATCGTAGTAATTTTCCTGGTGTAAAAATTGAAGACCAGCGAGTGTATATTGTCCCGACCCGAATAATTTTGTTTTGGGTTCAACAGCTTTATCCGGTACCGCTAGAGCATCGGTGTAGTTTAGCGTCAGGAAGTTATCTGCAGCTACGTTGGTCTGAACTTCATGTTTCCCATCGGGCCAAACCACCTTTAGTGTATCGATCACCAGATTTGTTCCCAGTCCAAAGTGCAGGGTGGGAGCTACTGCTGACTGAAATCCCCGACTTAAGGTCAGTTCCTGCATTTGCTGTAATTCTCCCGACTTTAAATAAACCCGAGTGCCCAATCCGAATGGATTTTCCCGAGGTCCTTTCAGTGAAACCCGGGCAAAGTGATTGTCGTTTCCTTTATTCTCAAACAGGCTTGCAGGGTCGTCTATGTTGTTGATTACAATTTCCAGGTCACCATCATTGTCAAGATCGGCATAAACGGCCCCATTGGAAAAGCCTTCATGCTTAATGCCCCAGGTATCGTTTACCTGCTCAAACTGCAGGTTTCTGGTGTTACGGTATACAAAATTGTCAATGGGTTCTGAGGGAATTTTGAGGCTTCGCTCATATAAGTTATCCATAGGACGGCCCTCGGCTTCCCAGTTTAAAAAGAAATCCCGGTTATTGATTTCCCTTCTGGTCCCATTGGATATAAAGAGATCTTTCCAGCCATCATTATCAAGGTCGGCCATAAGCGGGCCCCAGCTCCAATCTGTTGAAGATACTCCGGCCAGACGCGCAATATTGCTGAAATCAGGGATGGAATCCAGGAGATTGCCGTTGTTCAATTGCAGGCTGTTTTGCATGTATTGATAGTGAAAACCTGAATTGACCGTACCCCAAAAGAGCTCAGGGTTCATACTGGCCATATTTGCTTTAGACCTGCGGTTATCTTGGGCTGTCATGTCGACCTGAAAAATATCGAGCAGACCATCGTTATTGAAATCTGCAATATCTGCTCCCATCCCGTAAAAAGAAGTGTTTTTGGTTACGGTTTTTACCCTTTCTGAAAAGCTCCCGTCTTTATTATTGATATAACAGTAGTCCGGGCTGCTAAAATCACTGGAAACATAGATGTCTGGCCAGCCATCATTATTCAGATCGCCAATAGTGGCACTTAAGGAAAGTCCGAAAGTTTTGAGTCCGGCTTCTTCAGTAACATCTGTGAAATGACCGCCATCGTTCCGCATCAGCTTGTCCATTTCCAGGGGCTTGGGGTACTGTTGTTTGAACAGGTAGTAGTTGTTGGGGGCGTTGAAAGGAGTAGGGGGATAGTTTGCAATATACACATCCAGGTCCCCGTCCTTGTCATAGTCGAAGAATGTAGACTGAACGCTATTACCTGCTTCGGCCAGGCCATATGCTGCAGTTTGCTCACTAAAAGTCAGGTCCCCGTTATTGACAAAAAGCTGGTTTTCCCTGGTTCCGAATTTCCCACCCACAGAACAGTAAATATCTGGAAGCCCATCCTGATTCACATCGGCTACGGTAACCCCCGTATACCAACGATCATCTCCGTTTACTCCGGCTTTCTCAGCGATGTTTTCAAATTTCAGATCCCCCTGGTTTATATAGAGGGCATTGGGGACCTGGTTTCCGGTAAAATATAAATCCGTTAATCCGTCATTGTTAAAATCTGCAGCTGCTACCCCGCCACCCATATAGATATAGCCATAGGTAAAGTAATTCAGGGAATCGCTTTCGGTTAGTGTATTAACAAAGTCAATACCGCTGGTTTCGGGTTTTACTTTGTTGAAGAGGGCAGTTTCCTTGTCTGTACTTGTTCCACAGGCTAGTATTAATCCGCCTAGAAGTACTAAACAGCACCATTTATTCATAATTGTAGACAATATGGAAGTGAAAAAGTAAAGATAGTGATTCGCAATATAGGCATCAAAAAAAGGGGTGCTTTATGCACCCCTTTCAGTCAATTAGTGATTCCTATTATTAGAATCCTGGATTTTGAGTCAATGCTCCACCACTTAAGTCAATAGCATTAATTGGTATTGGCATTACATTCATATTAGCCATATAGGTACCTGCTTTTGTTCCGAAATTGGAGATGGTACGGGCTTCATTTTGTACATAAGCATTAATAACACTTTCTGCCACACCCCATCTTCTAAGATCGAACAAACGGTGTCCTTCCATAGCCATTTCAAGACGGCGCTCAAAGCGGACTGCTTTTCTTGCCTCATTCTGATCGGCGAAAGCCAAATATGGCTCGATCACATAGTTGGCAGCTGGTCCTGTTCCCGTATCATTTTGCACATAAGACATATTCTTAGCACGGTTACGAATCTGATTTACGTAATCCAAAGCAGTAGGCACGGAACCAACTTCCACTTCAGCTTCAGCAGCCATCAACAAAACATCGGCATAGCGGAGGATGTGGTAGTTAACGCCTGAATGCTGTTGTCCCCATGCTCCTGTGCCTATGTTTCCGTCTTCACCGGCCTGATATACATTCTTCTTTGGAAGATAAGGTCCGGAAATATCCGCAAAACTGGCACGGATCCAGTCTTTTCCAATATGTGTTCCGTACCCGTTATAATCGATTCCTCTTCTTCCAATGGTATAATCTATCCTGGGATCCAGTGGCCCGGCATGCGGCGTAAATGCATCAGCACTATTAACACCGTAGTCGTTAGCTATATCGGTTTGGTTAAAAGTGTCTAATAAGGGTAGTCCCGTAACTGCATCGGTCTGATACGCATTCGCCAAATCCTGAGTAGGCTGATAGAACCCACAGCAGGAACCAAACGGTCCGGGATTAGGGAAGTTCAGCGTACCTCCACGGTTTCCGTTGAAGGACTGCCCGCCATCCGTAGTAAACTGTATTGAGAAGATCGCTTCAGAACCATTTTCTCCAGAAAGGGAAAAATTAGCTACAAATT
>CAJHYA010000243.1_pt1 | contig 15549 bp, 12 predicted proteins | sample 9198611 | NCBI WGS metagenome assembly CAJHYA01 (sample SAMEA7708353, study PRJEB35096) | sediment metagenome | biome: marine neritic benthic zone biome [ENVO:01000025]; feature: sediment [ENVO:00002007]; material: shallow marine sediment [ENVO:03000034] sea grass bed [ENVO_01000059] ... | reverse complement strand
CTACTTTCCCGATTTCCTGCAGATATTTGTCCAGAGAGGCGGTTTCCCTGTTGGTTACCTGTTTTGTAATCTTAAGTTGTCTCATCTAAAATCCTCTTTCAATTAAAGTCCATAGCATTACTACTGCATATACTTATACGTAAAAAAGAGGTAAATGTTACAATTAGGTTACGAAATTTTTAGAATTATGTTAAAATATGTGAAAAAGCCCCGAATTTCGGGGCTTTTTGCTTGCTTTTATTAACCAGACTTACTTAGTCCCGTTTTCTAAATGGTCTTTTGGAACCACTTCGGTCGCTTCTGCCACCGCTGCGATCATTCCTTGGAGCCCGCTCGCGGTACCCTTCCGGTTTGGGTAACAGTGCCTTGCGCGACACCTTCTCTTTTCTGGTACGCGGATCCACGCCAAAATATTTCACATCGAGCACATCACCAAGATTTACCACATCGGTAACGCTATCTGTACGTTCCCAGGCCAGTTCAGAAACATGCAACAGGATTTCATTCCCGGGAGCTTCCATATATTCTACCACTGCGCCAAAGTCGAGGAGCTTAATTACTTTAACTTCGTAAATACTTCCAACTTCGGGCTTAAAGGTTATGGAATCAATCTTGGCCAGAACGGCATCGATACCCTCCTGATCAGTACCCAGAATTTCTACCAGGCCTTCCTCTGTAACCGGATCTTCGTTGATTACGATGGTGGTCTTGGTTTCTTTTTGCAGTTCCTGAATCACTTTACCTCCAGGACCGATCAGCGCCCCGATGAATTCTCCAGGAATGGTGGCTGTCACCATTTTTGGTGCATGGGGTTTAACATCTGCATTCGGTGCGGGAATGGTTTCAACGAGTTTTTCCAGAATATGCAAACGTCCTTCTTTAGCCTGGTTCAGGGCTTTTACCAGGATCTCATAGGAGAGTCCTTTAACCTTGATATCCATTTGGCAGGCCGTAATACCATCTGCGGTACCTGTTACTTTGAAGTCCATATCTCCCAGGTGATCTTCATCTCCCAGGATATCTGATAATACGGCATATTTGCCCGTATCGGCATCAGATATTAGTCCCATAGCAATTCCGGAAACGGGTTTCTTCAATTGAACTCCTGCATCCATCAGGGCCATGGTTCCCGAGCAAACGGTAGCCATGGAAGAGGATCCGTTACTTTCCAGAACTTCGGATACTACCCTTACGGTGTAGGGACAATCTTCAGGGATCATTCGTTTCAAGGCTCGTTGTGCCAGGTTTCCGTGCCCTATTTCCCTTCGCGAGGTTCCGCGAATAGGTCGGGCTTCACCCGTAGAAAACGGGGGAAAGTTATAGTGCAGGTAGAATGTCTCTTCTCCTTCGTAGGAGGGCATATCGATCTGGTTGGCTTCCCTGGAAGTCCCTAAGGTAGCGGTAGCCAGTGCCTGGGTTTCCCCTCTTGTAAAGATAGCCGAACCGTGGGTGGAAGGCAGGTAATCTACCTCACACCAGATGGGTCGTATCTCATCCGTTTTTCGGCCATCAAGGCGGAGTTCTTCGTTAAGTACGAGGTCACGGATAGCTGCTTTTTCTGCTTTTGCGAAATACTTAGAGATCAGATCGCCGAGTTCTTCCTGTTCTTCTTCGGTGAAGCTCGCCACAATTTCTTCCTTTATTTCAGAGAAAGCAGCTCCTCTTTCATGTTTGGAAGAACCAGCCTTGGCAACGGCATAAACTTTGTCATATGCCATTTCATGGATGCGTTTTTCCAGGTCTTCGTCTGAAGCCTCTGTATCGTATTCACGAACTTCTTTCCTGCCGGCAGCATCTGCCAGTCTAACCTGGGCAGCAACCTGTACTTTAACGGCTTCGTGGGCAAACTTTATGGCCTCTACCATTTCTTCTTCAGAAATTTCACCCATTTCACCTTCTACCATCATCACGGAGTCTGCAGAGGCACCGATGACCATGTCAATTTCGGATTGCTCCAGCTGAGCGCGGGTAGGATTGATGATGAATTGCCCGTCTACGCGTCCGACGCGTACTTCAGAAATAGGACATTCGAACGGAAAATCCGATAATTGGATAGCAGCCGAAGCGGCCAGGCCAGCCATGGCATCAGGCATAACTTCATCGTCATGAGACATAAGTTGTATCATAACCTGGGTTTCCGAATGGTAATCCTTGGGAAACAAAGGTCTCAGCACCCTATCAACCAAACGCATGGTGAGTATTTCACCATCGCTGGGACGGGCTTCACGTTTAAAAAATCCTCCGGGATATCGCCCGGAAGCTGCAAATTTCTCGCGGTAATCCACCGTAAGGGGCAGAAAATCCACATCACTGGCTTTGTAATTTGAAACTACGGTGCACAATAGCATGCAACGTCCAGATTGAACCACAACAGAACCGTGGGCTTGTTTGGCTAATTTTCCGGTTTCAATAGAGATTTCCCTACCGTCACCCAGGTCAATGACCTCTTTAAAAACATTTGGATTCATAAAATCTTAATAATACCTGTATAAAAACAGGTCTGTTATACAATGGTCTCCGGACTTACCGGCCGGTCAGGGTTGTGTTGTGTTGTTGACCAATGAAAAACCAGGTGTAAGCTTTTTGTAAGGTCCCGGATGGGTCCTTAAGGCATATAAAAAGGGGAAGCAGTACTTCCCCTCTATGGTTTATTTACGTATGTTCAATTCTTTAATCAGCTCACGATATCTCGCGATATCCTTATGCTTCAGGTAATCCAGCAGGCTTCTTCGCTTTCCTACCAACTTAACCAACGATCGCTCTGTGTTATAATCCTTTTGATTCTTCTTCAGGTGTTTGGTAAGATGGTTGATCCGATGCGTGAACAGCGCAATCTGCGCTTCGGTAGATCCGGTGTTCGTCTCTGAACCCCCGTGTTTTTTAAAAATGTCTGCTTTAATCTCTTTGGTTAAATACATGCCAATATTATTTAAATGATTTTTATGTATCCGATTGTATTTCAATCAGGCCGCAAAGATAGCAATAAATTATAATACGAATCTAAACTTTTTTATCCCCGAATTAAACCTTTTCCCAACTGCATAGTCCAAGAGTTGTAATGTTAAAAAATTGTTATTATGAAAAGTCTCAAAAAAATGAACCTCGCAGGAGTTATGCTTATGGCTACCCTTTTGTTTATTTCCTGTGAAAAAGAAGAATCTCCTGAAGTAATCAACGAGGAGCAAACCTTTGAAGTGGCCGAATTGCAGGCCAGTGATGAATCCGAATTGATCTCGGAAGAAGTTCTTAACATCGGGGAAGATGTGTTCGCTACTCATCAGATCGCTGCAACGGCGAAAGGTGACTACCGTTCTGATTATCTGCCTGATTGTGTGACCATTACTACAGTTGTAACCAGTACTTCTGTAGAAAAGACTATTGATTTTGGTGACGGATGTGAATTGCCCAACGGCAATATCCTTAGCGGGATCATCTTCCTGAGCTTTGAGAAGGATATGGAGCTTGCCACCCATACCCTGGCCCTTGCGCTGGAGAACTTCACTTTCAATAGCGTGGCTGTTGAGGGAAGTGCTTCAGTTGTGCGTATGCGTGCCAATGAGAATGGAAATCCACAAGCTGATGCCAGTGCGAGCTATAGTGCCACCTGGCCTGATGGAAGTACCGCCAGTTTTACGGGTAACCGAACTCGTGAATGGATTGAGGGGTATGGCAGTGGTTTCTGGGGAGACAATGTAATCCTTATTTCCGGAAAAGGGACATTTACCGGTAAAATGGGCAATGTCTTTGTCAAGGAAACCATTTCCCCCCTCAGAAGAGAATTGGCGTGTCGATTTATTGTAAGTGGTGTTCTTGAAATTTCACGAAACGATTTGACCGCGAGTCTCGACTTTGGAGATGGCTCATGTGACGCCAAGGGATTACTTACTTATCCCGATGGTGAGACGGAAGAGATTTTCTTACGCAGGTTTAAGTAATGCTGTGAATTGGAACAAAAAGCCCTGATACTTTATCAGGGCTTTTTTTATGTTCTAACCGGGAGGTTTTGTATAAGATCAATATACAAATTGACCTTTCTTTTAAGGTCTCTTCGATGGGTGATGAAATCTAAAAATCCATGTTCCTGAACAAATTCTGCTGTTTGGAACCCTTCAGGCAGGTCTTGCCCGGTAGCTTCCTTAACGACACGCGGACCTGCAAATCCGATAAGGGCTCCCGGCTCCGAAATATTGATATCCCCCAGCATGGCATAGGAGGCTGTGGTCCCTCCGGTAGTAGGATCTGTACATAAGGAGATGTATGGGATTCTGGCTTCAGCCAGTTGGGCCAGCTTGGCCGAGGTTTTGGCAAGTTGCATCAGAGACAGGGCGGCTTCCATCATACGCGCCCCACCAGATTTGGAGATCATCATAAAAGGAAGATTCTCCTTGATGGCGTAATCAATACCGCGTGCGATCTTCTCACCAACAACACTCCCCATAGAACCTCCGATAAACGTAAAGTCCATACAACATACCACCAGCTCCTTACCCATGGATTTCCCAACAGCGGTTCGAACCGCATCTTTGAGTCCGGTTCTTTTTTGTGCATCTTTAAGTCGGTCTGAATATTTCTTGTTGTCTTCAAATTTCAGCGGATCCCTGGAAGTCAGTTTAGCATCCAACTCCGTGTACTCGTTGTCGTCAAAAATTATCTGAAAATACTCTTTGCTTCCGATACGCACGTGGTAATCGTCTTCCGGACTTACATAAAAATTCTGAGCCAGTTCTTCCGACTCCACAATCTTTCCGGTCGGGGATTTATACCAAAGTCCTTTCGGGGTGTCTTTTTTCTCTTCAGTAGCTGTCTGAATTCCTTTTTCCTTTCTCTTAAACCAGGCAGTCATATCGGTCTCCATTTAGTAATTGTCTTACAGCGTATTCACATTATTCAGATCCTCAAAGGCCTGAGAAAGCCTCTCTACAAATGTTTTTTCTCCTTCCCGTAACCAAACCCGGGGATCGTAGTTCTTTTTATTCGGAAGGTCATCCCCATCGGGATTTCCTATCTGAGCCTGCAGGTAGGCTGATTTATCCTGAATGTAATCGCGCACCCCTGCCAGAAAGGCATACTGAAGGTCAGTATCAATATTCATTTTGATGACTCCATAGCCAATGGCCTCACGAATCTCTTCCAGGGAGGATCCTGAACCGCCATGGAAAACGAAATCAATATGGTTATGGCCCAGCCCGTATTTCTCAGAAATATACTCCTGTGAATTTTTGAGGATTTTAGGGGTTAGTTTCACGTTACCCGGCTTATACACGCCATGTACATTACCAAAAGCTGCCGCTATGGTGAAACGCGGACTTATTTTAGAAAGCTCCTCATAGGCATAAGCCACTTCCTCGGGTTGGGTGTAGAGTTTGGAATCGTCCACGTCCGTATTATCCACCCCGTCTTCTTCACCTCCGGTAATGCCGAGCTCGATTTCAAGGGTCATGTTCATTTTGCTCATCCGTGCCAGGTATTCCTTGCAAATGGCAATATTTTCCTCAATAGGTTCTTCAGAAAGATCGATCATATGAGAACTGTAGAGGGATTTACCTGTTTCTGCAAAGTGTTTCTCGCTGGCATCCAACAACCCATCTATCCAGGGGAGTAACTTTTTGGCACAATGATCCGTATGCAGGATTACCGTTGCACCGTAGGCTTCGGCGAGCTGGTGTATATGTTTTGCTCCGGCAATGGCACCCTGTATGGCAGCTTGCTGGTTTTCATTTGAAAGGCCTTTACCTGCATTGAATTGCGCTCCCCCGTTAGAAAATTGAATGATCACGGGCGCGTTGAGTTTGGCTGCAGTTTCCATTACCCCATTCATGGTATCAGACCCAATTACATTAACAGCGGGGAGGGCAAACCCTTTTTCTTTGGCGTATTTGAAAATAGCCTGAACTTCGTCTCCAGTTGCTACACCAGGTTTTATATTGTGCGACATATTTTAGTTGATTGGTTAATTTGTAGATGAGGCAAATGTAATAAAATAATTAGCTCTAGAAAGGATAATTGATCCCGATTTGGAAGACAGCATTGGCAAAGTTATAATCCCGGAACCACCGTTTTGAAGGCTCTTCCGCAGGATTATAGGTTTTAAAGCCAGTATCGAGCCGGAACACGAAATAGGAGAAATCATACCGCAGCCCAAAACCGGACCCTACCGCAATATCAGCCAGAGAATCAAATCCACTAAAGGTTTTCTTAGGATCATCCACATTGTCCCATACGTTCCAGATGTTGCCCGCATCAACAAATAATGCTCCTTTGATATCGCCAACAACGGGGAATCGGTATTCCAGGTTAAACGCCAGTTTTAAATTGGCTTCGTTAAAATCGTTAATACCTTGTGAACTGCCGGGTCCCAGGGAATACGGAAACCAGGCACGGTTATCATTGGATCCTCCTGCAAAATAACTGCGAACAAAGGGGACACTCTCTGAATTCCCATACGGCACCGCAATACCAAAAAAGCTGCGCATGGCCAGCACATTAGAGCTGGAAAGATCCCAGTGCTTAATATAGTCGAATTCAGTTTTGAAATATTGGGAAAAAGGCACGCCGAAAACCAGGAGGTTGTCATTGTCGTTTTTCTCAAAAGGGATGAAGTTTGCGAAACCTGAAAGCAAGTTTCCTGCTGCCTCCAACTTTATCCGTATCTGGGAGAAACTATTGTCATTGATTCCTGATCGGTTGTTTCGTGAGAATGAGAAACTGCTGGCAAAGATCAAATTGTTTTCTGTCAGGCGTTGCCGACGTTCTTCTATTCGGCTCACGTCCACGAAATCATTCTGAGAAGCGGGCACATCCCCGTTCAGAATTGCATTGGTAAATCCTGTGCTTCCTTCCGGAATTCTCAGGCGTAACGGATTGGCCGGATTGTCTGTTTCAATAAACAGCGGTTCCAGTTCAGGAAAGGCGGCCGGATCTTCATATTGGTCGGCAATATTGTCCAAAGACTGGTAGGTACTTGTATACACGTTGAAGAACCGGTCCGGATTCACGTTCCGGACGTATTGCACATTGAGCAGTTCCAGGGAACTCCGTTTAAAATCTGAGGGGGACCAGTTGTACCCAAAAATAGAATTAAAGGTTTGTTTATCCAGTCCGATATTCTTCTGAAAGCTGGTACCCGTACTCAACCGGGTATTAGGCAGCATGTATGCAGGAATAATGCGCTGGTTCTTTACAAAAGGAAACCACAGCCTGGGAAAGGTGATGTTAATCTCTCCACCGACCTCGGAAAAATAATCTTCCGGGAGTGATTCATCGCTTAGTAGTCCAAAGGTTCCCCTGGCCGAAAGGCTGAGGGTTTCAGCACCTCCAAAAATGTTCCGGCTCACCAGAGCAGTGCTAAACCCTATACCCAACCTCTGGATATTGGAATGGGTAATATCAAAGTCGAGACCAAGGGAGTACTTGGGTCGGGCAGCCAGATAAATATTGGAGACAAGCACATCGTTTTCAGGATCCTCAATAAATTCGATATTGGGATATTTAAAGGTATTGAGGTTGGTTATTTGCCGGTAGGTACGGATCCGGTCCAGATCGCGGTATACACTGTCTTTTTCAAAAAAAACAGCATCTGTAAGGGTTTTGGGTTTGTACCGGAGCTTGTCCTTGTAATATATGGTGTAATTCTCATAATCAACCGATTTCAACGAATCCGGATTGATTCCAAATTGATAATCAGCAAACAGGTTGATCTTGTCGAATCTGAATATTTTATAGGCCGAGGTAGTTACGGAAGTATCCCCCCGCCGCCGAAGATCATCAATAGTCAGTTCCACGTTCATCAACTGGTCATCATTGGCCCGGGTGGTGTCCCTTTCAACGTTGTAGGCAATAGAACTTTCCTGAAAATTATAAACCCCTGAATCCCGGAACAAAGCGGTAAGGCGTTCGCGTTCCAGATTGAAATTAGCCAGATCAAATGCTTCCCCGGTCCTGATGAAGGAATTTTGTGTTGCCGCGGTATAAAGGGAATCAATAGCAGGTGAGGAGATGCTTTTCTTAAAAGAATCGATCAGAAACGGTTTTCCCAGGTTGATGTTGTAATTGATCTCAGCGCGCTGCTTTCTTGCAGGGATAATGGAGTAGGTGGTGGTATTGTTGAAGTAGCCTTTGCTGCCGTAGTATGCGCTCAGGCGTTCGAGCGACCTTCGGGTTCTGTTCGTATCTATAATAACCGGAACTTCGCCTATCTTTTTCAGCCATTCGCTGTAGCCCTTTACCAGAAAGGATTCGCCCAGGCGGTTCACCTGTTTTTGAGAGAACAACTTCACAAGTCTGGCTTCTCGCTTGGGCTTGCGATATAACCATTCCTGGAAGGTGGAGTCCGGGTTTGGTTTGGCCAGGTTATAGAGGTTCAACCGAAGCGGGTAGCCAAGAACCATACTATTGGGTTTTTGCACCAAAAGGCTTTGAATATCCTCATCCAAAACCCGTTCCCCGTTGGTGAAAATCTTGTTCTTGGTTAAGAGCAGGTCGTTTTCACCGACCCTTTTTAGCGTATTACAGGAGGCCAGAAGTACTGCAAAACATAATAAAACTATTTTTGCAATACGACCTTTATAAAGACGAAGGGTCCCCATAGATATCAAAAATACACTATTTGGATGGTTGTTAAAAGTCAATTGAAGTATATAAAAAGCCTACAGCAAAAAAAGTATCGGAGCACTCATAATCGCTTTGTAGCTGAAGGATTAAAGACCGTATCTGAATTATTGGATTCCGGCTTTAAGGCCGAGAAACTGATAACTACCGAAGCAGAAACACCCGAAATCTCAGGACAAAGCACCCAATTGATTTCAGTACAACAAATGGGGCAAATAAGCAGCCTGAAGAACCCAAGCGCCGTGCTTGGCGTATTTGAAATCCCCGGGTCCATTGATGTCGATTTTACGGATTGGGTTCTGGCCCTGGACAGGGTTCGCGATCCCGGCAATTTGGGGACTATTATACGGTTGTGCGACTGGTTTGGGATAGGTCACCTGGTTTGTTCTCCGGATACCGTAGACGCCTATAACCCTAAAGTATTGCAGGCCACCATGGGCTCAATTGCCAGAGTGAATCTGGTCTATACGGATTTACCATTGTTTTTAAAATCAGCACCTGTTCCTGTGTATGGTGCATTTATGGATGGAGATTCCGTTTATGAAACTACACTGCCCAAAAACGGCATCCTGGTTCTGGGGAATGAGGCCTGGGGTATATCCAAAGAAGTTAGTGCTGTTATTGGCGAAAAGGTTGGAATACCGCAATACGGACAAGCTACGGCCGAAAGTCTGAACGTAGCTACGGCTACAGCCATTCTCCTTAATGAGATAAGAAGGGGGTAGGGCCTATTCGAAGGTAAAGTTGATAAAGATACCCCTGGTTTTCAAACTGTTGAGATTACCCGTCCAGGGACTGTTAGGATCATTGTCGGGTACAAGTTCGTCACTAAGGGCAAATACCCCGCGGATAGAAGGGGAAAATTTGAAATATTCTGTATAAAAATCAATCCCGAAGCCCAGTTCATAGTGAAATACACTTTTTTTCATCCGAAAAGTGCCACTGCTATTGTCATCCAGGCTGTCTTCGTTGCTTCCCAGGTTAAGTTTTGTACCTACTCCTCCAATAATAAAGGGCTTCCAATTGCCTAGTCTCCGGGCACTAACTTTAAGCAGTAATGGGAAATTAATATAAGTGGATTTAACTTCTCGAATGGCATCAACAGGATCAGTAAACCCTGGAAATCCAAGGGTTCGCTGGGTGTAAAACAACCCCGGTTCAAAACGCAGGTCCAGGAACTCATTTAAGCGCATTTCACCAATTAGCCCTACGTTAAAACCGAAAGACTTATCCACCAGGATATCCCCGAAATCGTTTTTATAATCAAATTTAAAATCGTACTGGTTGAATCCCAGAAAATAGCCCCAGTTAAGCAAGGCCATGTCTTCATTTTGCAGGTTCAGGATAGGTTTTTCCTTGAACTGGGCATTACCCACAAAAAAGGTAAACAACAAGCCTGCAAGGATATAATTAAGTGATTTCATTAAGAAATTGTGATTACCTGCCCATGTAGGGATCTCCATTTGCAAAGCCTTTCACTTCCCATGGCTGCCGTTGGTCTAAACATTTATTTGGTAGCTATGTAAATAGAAGCCACCCCAAAGGTTTGAGGCCTGCATTCAATACCTATAAACCCGATTTCCTTTAAAATATTGTTGAAAGCATCACCATAGGGAAAAGAGGCTGCCGATTCTGAAAGATAGCGGTAGGCCGACCGGTCCCGTGAGAATATGCGGCCGATTACCGGAAGCAGGTAACGGGAGTAAAAATAGTACCCTTGTTTAAAGGGAAAACGGGTAGGTACGGAGGTCTCCAAAACCACAAGGGTTCCACCTGGCCTCAGGACCCGGTATATCTCAGAAAGCCCCTGATTGAGATCTTCAAAATTACGGACACCGAAGGCTACGGTAGCTGCATCGAATGAAGCATCTGCAAAAGCAAGTTGTTCACTGTCTCCTATAACCATCTCTATGGTCTTATCGAGATGCAGGGCGCTTACTTTCTGTTTCCCAATGTCCAGCATTCCCGGCGAAATATCCAGACCTACAATTTGTGCTGCACCGGTTTCTTTAAGGGCAATAGCAAGATCTCCGGTTCCGGTTGCGATATCAAGGATACAAGCTGGTTTACGAGTTTTCAGAATTGAAACAACACGTTTTCTCCAACGTATATCCGTGCCAAAGGAAATCACCCGATTGAGCCGGTCGTACTCCCCGGATATGTTGTCAAACATCCGGGTAACCTGCTTTTTCTTTCCTTCCGATGAATTCTTGTATGGGGTAACCTTTTGCGCCATCTCCAATATTTCGCGCAAAGATAATGATGTAAATGTCAAGTAACCCGACTGTTCTTTCAATAATATGCAGCTACGCCAATTTATTCCACGGAAGTCCATGTATGATGAAAAGAAATTTATGTAATTTTGCCGCGTTAACTTTCATAAAATGAGCTGTAAAAGCTTTGGCTCCGCTGGCTTAATGCAATCTGAAATACCGGAAAGGAGCTTGTACAACAAGGAATTTATTAGATGAAGATAATTATTGCCGGGGCAGGTGAGGTAGGCTTTCATTTGGCAAAACTCTTATCATACGAGTCGCAGGACATCACCCTTATCGATACAGACAAAGAGAATCTGATTTACGCGGATAGCCATTTGGACATACGCGTTTTGAAGGGCGATGCTACGTCTATTTCCGTTTTAAAGGAAGCCAGGGTGGAATCTTCTGATTTGGTGATAGGGGTAACCTCTTCTGAAACAACGAATATCACCCTTTGCATGCTAGCCAAACAGCTAGGAAGTAAGCGTACCATAGCCCGTATTTCCAACACAGAATTCGTGGACAACCGGGAGGTGATTAAATTCTCTGATTTGGGGATTGACGAATTGATATCACCTGAGGAATTGGCAGCCTCAGAAATTCAGCTACTGCTGGACCAATCGGCCTTTAACGATACCTATGAGTTTGAGAATGGTGCCCTGTTCATGGTAGGGGTTTCCCTGCCAAGTTCTGCTCCTTTTGTTGGTAAAACCGTAAAACAGGCTGCACAAATCTTTTCAGAACTCCATTTTATGCCCATTGTATTGCGACGTAGTGGCACCCAATTTACACTGATTCCCAGGGGAGACACCAAGTTTGATAAAGGAGATCAGGTGTATTTTGTCACGGATAAAATCGGGGTGGATGAACTCTATAAACTCACGGGTAAAAAGAAGGAGGATATTAAGAATGTAATGATCCTGGGCGGGAGTAAGGTAGGTTTTAAAGCCGCACGTGACCTTTGCAGCAAAAGGTTTAATGTGAAACTTATCGAACAGAATAAGGAAAAAGCCTTTGATCTGGCAGAAGACCTTCCCAATGCACTTGTTATTAATGGAGATGGGCGCAACGTAGAATTGCTGGAAGAAGAAAGCCTGGATTCCATGGATGCCTTTATTGCTGTTACCGGTAATTCCGAGACCAATATTATGTCTTGTTTGGTGGCTAGATCCAAACACATTAAAAAAACCATTGCCCTTGTTGAGAATATGGACTACTTCCAATTGTCACAGTCCATTGGTATCGATACACTGATCAACAAGAAGTTATTGGCGGCTAATAACATATTCCGTTATGTTCGCCGAGGTGAGGTCGTAGCCCTTACCCGATTAAACAACCTGAATGCAGAGATCCTGGAGTTTGAGGTAAAACCCACTTCGCAGGTCAATGGCCAAATGATCAAGCAATTGAATTTCCCGGGAACAGCGACCATCGGTGGTGTGATCAGGGATGGAAAAGGCCTTATAGCCCTTGGGGATTTCAAAATCATCGAAGGTGACCGTGTCGTAGTTTGCTGTCTCCCAAAAGCAATCCACAAGATCGAAAAGATGTTCTTTTAATGCACTTGAATTTCAGAATCATAAGCCATCTCATGGGCCTGCTGCTCTTGTGCAACGGGGCTTTCATGTTGTTGGCAGCGCTGGTTAGCGGGATTTATCAGGACGGGGTTACCCAGGAGATCACCCTTTCAGCTATCCTTACCCTATTGATTGGTATTTTGGCCATGTTTTTTACCCGGGGACATAAAAAGGAAGTGAAACGAAAAGAAGGCTATTTGATCGTTACCCTGGGCTGGCTGGTAATGTCAGTTTCCGGAATTTTACCGTATTACCTGTCCGGGGCCATCCCGAATATTACTGATGCATTTTTTGAAACCATTTCTGGTTATACCACAACAGGGGCCTCTATTTTAAATGATATAGAGAGCCTGCCCAGGGGTATTGTTTTCTGGCGAAGTCTCACGCACTGGATCGGAGGGATGGGGATTATTGTATTGGCGATTGCTATTCTCCCATTATTGGGAATAGGAGGAATGCAGCTGTTCGCTGCCGAAGCTCCCGGGCCTAATGCAGATAAATTACACCCCCGGATTACGGATACAGCAAAACGGCTTTGGCTGATCTATGTGGGGTACACAGCTGCTGAAACAATCCTGTTGCAACTGGCGGGGATGACTTTTTTCGATGCCATTAACCACGCTATGGCGACGCTTTCCACGGGTGGGTTTTCCACCAGGAATGCAAGTCTGGCCTTCTGGAACGACCAACCACTGATCCAGTACATTGTTATCCTGTTTATGTTTTTGGCGGGAGGTAATTTTGTCTTGAGTTACTTTGCATTCAAAGGCAAGGTGCAACGGGTATTACGGGATGAGGAGTTTAAGTACTACGGTATTTTTATACTCCTGTTTGTTATTGTGGCAGCAGTGGTGGTCTATACCCGGGCCAATGTGCAGCCGGGTGAAATGTTTCCTATGGTTCTGGGAGAAGGAGAAAGCGCCTTCAGACATGCCCTCTTCCAGGTTGTTGCAGTTATGACCACCACAGGATTTGTTACAGCCGATTTTACAGCCTGGACACCTTTTCTGACCGTCTTCTTTTTTGGACTTATGTTTTCCGGGGGTTCAGCAGGGAGTACGGCTGGAGGAATCAAGATTATGAGGCATATTCTTATAATTAAGAACGGGCTTCTGGAATTCAAAAGGACGCTGCACCCAAATGCCATTATCCCTGTGCGTTTTAATAAAAAGACCGTTACAGAACATATTGTCTACAACATCATTGCCTTTTTCGTTCTGTACATGCTGCTCTTTTTAATAGGAGCATCGGTTTTGGGGATGTTAGGCCTGGATTTTGTCTCTGCAATCGGAGGGGCTGCTTCTTCCCTGGGTAACGTAGGTCCGGCCTTCGGATCCCTGAATCCCCTCAGTAATTTCAGTGGTTTACCGGTGCTGGGTAAATGGTGGTGCGCCTTCCTGATGTTGGCAGGTCGACTCGAACTGTTTACCGTGCTGATCCTGTTTACGCCCTATTTCTGGAAACGTACCTGATTTCAGGACAACGCCTGTTTGATACGAACTGCAGCTTCTCTTAGTTCAGATTCGGAGGCAGCATAGGATATCCGAATACAATTGGGATTCCCAAAAGCTTCACCGGTAACGGTGGCTACATTCGCGTTCTCCAAAAGGTACATCGCAAAATCTGAAGCATTGTTAATCCTCGTTTCACCAAAGGTTTTTCCAAAGAAGTTGGAAATATCGGGAAATACATAAAAGGCCCCTTCCGGCACATTGAGTTTAAAACCAGGGATCTCTCCCAGCAGACCCAGCAAAAGGTCTCTCCTTTTGTGGAACTCATCTATCATAAACTGGATTTTACTAACCGGGGCATTCAATGCCTCGATTGTAGCCCGTTGTCCTATGGCATTTGCCCCACTGGTGATCTGTCCCTGGAATTTGGTACAGGCCTTTGCGATCCATTCTGCCGCGCCAATATATCCAATTCGCCATCCTGTCATGGCAAAGGCTTTGGATACGCCATTTACCGTGATTGTTCGGTCATACATTCCGGCTATTGAAGCAATACTGGCGTGTTTCGCTCTGAAATTGATATGCTCATAGATTTCATCTGAGACCACGTAAATTCCCGGATGCTTGCTTAGTACTTCTGCAATTCCTTCCAATTCCTGCTCACTGTATACAGATCCGCTGGGATTGCAGGGAGAACTGAACCAAAGCATTTTAGTCTTTGGGGTTATGGCCGCTTCCAGCTGGGCAGGGGTCATTTTGAAATCTGTTTCAATCCCGGTAGGAACTTCCACCGGCACCCCTTCTGCCAATTTTACGATATCGCGATAACTCACCCAGTAGGGTGCAGGCAAGATCACCTCATCCCCTTTGTTGAGCATAACCATAGCTACATTGGCTAATGACTGTTTGGCCCCTGTTGATACCACGATCTGGTTCGGCTGGTACACGAGCTTATTGTCGCGTTCAAATTTGCGGGAGATCGCCTCTTTAAGGTCTCCGTAACCATCTACCGGAGAATAACTGCTGTAATTTTCGTCAATGGCCTTTTTGGCAGCCTCCTTAATAAATTCTGGAATATTAAAATCAGGTTCCCCGAGACTGAGTCCTATAATGTCTTTTCCCTCATTCCGAAGTGCTCTTGCTTTTGCAGCCATGGCCAGGGTGGCCGAGGTAGACATTTTATTGATCCTATCGGACAGGTGGTTATTCATAAGTCGTTTGCTACTATTGGTATTGGAGGGCAGGTTTTTTACCCAGTTCCTTTAAATGTCTGAAGTGCGAAATTATGGCTTTTCTGGTTGTCTTGTACTCATTGTATGGCAAATTGAACTCTTTTGCTGTTTCTTTCACAATTTTGGAGATTTTTGTGTAATGTACATGGCTGATGTTGGGAAATATATGGTGTTCAACCTGATGATTGAGCCCTCCCGTAAACCAGTTAACCAGTCGGTTGCGTGTGCCGAAATTAACCGTAGTCAGTAACTGGTGTATTGCCCAGCTGTTTTTCATGGTACCGTCTTCTTCTGGCATAGGAGTTTCTGCTTCATCTACAACATGAGCCAATTGAAAAACAACACTTAGGATCAGCCCGGCAACATAGTGCATGACAAAGAAACCAATCAGGATTTTCCACCACGCAATGTTCAAGAACAGCAT
>CAJHYA010000074.1_pt1 | contig 15571 bp, 12 predicted proteins | sample 9198611 | NCBI WGS metagenome assembly CAJHYA01 (sample SAMEA7708353, study PRJEB35096) | sediment metagenome | biome: marine neritic benthic zone biome [ENVO:01000025]; feature: sediment [ENVO:00002007]; material: shallow marine sediment [ENVO:03000034] sea grass bed [ENVO_01000059] ... | reverse complement strand
GAACATTGTTAAATTTTGATGCCTTGGCAGGATTACCATCAGGTACTGTTGGCTCAGCCTTTGTAACTCGAACCGGTTATGCTGAAGGCGCCCTGGCTAATTACGATGCAGAAAGTGTTAAGAGTGATTTTTCATTGTACTACCGCCCTTTCGCCGATGATTTTGAGATTATCTATAACGGTCGTGTAGGACGCGGGAACACCATCTATCAGGGAGCAAACAGGTATTCCGTTAAAAACTTTATCCTGCAACAGCACAAGATTGAACTCCGGAACAACAACTTCTTTGTCAGGGGTTATATAACTTCGGAAAACGCTGGAGATTCTTATGATACACGTTTTGCGGCAATTAATGTCAACCGATCCTGGAAAGGAGATACCCCATGGTTTACGGAATATGCCCAAACCTATATAGGGGCCAGGCTTGGCGTCGGGACCGGAATGATGCTAGACGATGCAACAGCGCATGCTGTTGCCCGGCAGGCTGCTGATACCGGAAGATTAATTCCCGGAACACCGGAATTCCAAAGGGCCTTCAACCGTGTTATTGCCGATGGAGACCTGACTAGAGGAGCCAAGTTTATTGATAACACTAAGTTTCGCCATGTGGATGCCAATTACAATTTCAGCCACCTGACAAGCGATATAGCCGATATTCAGATAGGAGGCTCCTTCAGGGAATACGAATTGAATTCCAGTGGAACCATTTTTACCGACATCGATGCCCCCATAACCTATAATGAATATGGAGCCTATCTGCAGATCCAGAAGAAATTATTGGATGAGCGTTTGAAATTTACAGGCTCTATGCGCTATGATAAGAATGAGTTCTTTGATGGATTTCTTTCGCCCAGGGTTTCCCTGGTATATACTGCGGGCGCAGACCGCAAACAAAATTTCAGGGTTTCCTACCAGCAAGGTTTCAGGAATCCAACTACGCAAGACCTGTTTATTGGCTTGAACGCCGGTAGGGCTATATTGGTTGGGTCTGCACCAGATAACCTTGACCGGGATGTCAGAAACTTCCCGCTCTCCGCTGCAGGACAAACGCTGACAGGCGCATCCCAGGCCACTGTTGTGGGCAGGGCAGCTTATGAAAATGCTTTTTCACTGAACTCGGTAAACGCAGGTAACCCTACTGCTGTAAATACTCCGCTTGTTCAACCAGAAGAGATTTCTGCATACGAAGCAGGGTATCGGGCACAATTCGGTAAAGTTGTTATTGACCTGAGTGGATACTTTAATAAATACACGAATTTTATCTCCAATACTACGGTGGTAGTTCCTTTCTACGGACAGGCAGGAGACGGAGGCTTGTCACTATTGGCGCTGCAAAACGGAGACTTCTTTGGATATCAGACCTATACCAATGCTGCAGTGGACATTGAATCTTACGGGGTAACGGCTGGGGTAGATGCCAAGGTCTTTGGAAATTTTGATATTGGCGTCAATTATACCTATGCTGATCTGGATTTCAACCAGGCTGCTTTCCCCGATTTCCGCACCAATTTCAATACGCCAAATCACAAGGTTAAAGCCTCATTTGGAAATACTGAATTATTTGAAAATTTCGGATTTAATGTAAATTACCGCTGGAGTGATACCTACTTCTGGCAGGCTACGTTTGCCGATGGAGATATTCCATCTTATAGTGTGTTGGACGCACAGATCAATTACGCGGTACCCAGCATTAATTCTATATTTAAAGCAGGAGGATCCAATATCCTTGGCGAGGAATATTTCTCAGCAGTAGGTACTGGCGCAGTAGGATCGATTTTCTATGTTTCCTGGACCATAAATCCGTAAATTTCAAAGACAAAAACGTTAAAAAGCACCGGGAAACTGGTGCTTTTTTTAATGTCAAAAAAAGACATGGAAACCATTTACATTTCATTTTGAATACCCTATCTTTGCAGCCGAAAAATGGGCCTGGTATGAGACTTATTCCAGGTCAACAGGACGCTAAAAACCCTTTTAATTAAAAATTAGCACAATGGCTAAAATCACAGGCAGAATTTCACAGATTATCGGACCCGTTATTGATGTTGAATTTAAGTCCGGATCTGATCTCCCAAAAATTTTCGATTCCCTTGAGCTCACGAGAGCGGATGGCACTATTTTGGTGCTGGAGGTTCAGTCGCACATAGGTGAAAACACCATTAGATCGGTTGCTATGGATTCCACGGACGGCATGAGCCGGGGTATGGAGGTAGTAGCCACTGGGAACCCAATTCAAATGCCAGTAGGGGAAGATATTTATGGAAGGTTGTTTAACGTGATTGGGGACGCCATTGACGGAATGGAAAACCTCCCTAAGGAAGGGAAAAATGGTCTACCCATACATAGAGAGGCCCCAAAATTTGAGGAGCTTTCCACGTCAACGGAAGTATTGTTTACCGGAATCAAAGTCATCGACCTTATCGAACCATACGCCAAAGGAGGAAAAATTGGCTTGTTTGGTGGAGCAGGGGTTGGAAAAACTGTATTGATTCAGGAATTGATCAATAATATCGCAAAAGGTCACGGAGGGCTGTCAGTATTTGCTGGTGTAGGGGAAAGAACCCGGGAAGGAAACGACTTGCTTCGTGAAATGCTTGAATCAGGTATCATCAAATATGGGGACGATTTCCTGCATTCTATGGAAGCTGGCGGATGGGACCTCAGCAAAGTGGATAAAAAGGCCATGAAGGAGTCCAAGGCTACCTTTGTTTTTGGACAGATGAACGAACCTCCCGGAGCTCGTGCCCGTGTTGCACTATCCGGACTTACCATTGCCGAATATTTCCGCGATGGCGCAGGAGAAGGCCAGGGGAAAGATGTACTGTTCTTTATTGATAATATATTCCGGTTTACTCAGGCAGGATCTGAGGTATCTGCGCTCCTTGGGCGTATGCCTTCGGCAGTGGGGTATCAGCCTACACTGGCCACTGAGATGGGTGAAATGCAGGAGCGGATCACCTCTACAAAAAGGGGCTCCATTACTTCTGTACAGGCGGTTTATGTACCTGCGGATGACTTGACAGACCCTGCGCCGGCTACAACTTTTGCCCACCTCGATGCAACAACAGTACTTTCGAGAAAAATTGCGGAATTGGGGATTTATCCGGCGGTGGATCCATTGGATTCTACCTCCAGGATTTTAGCACCGGAAATTTTAGGAGATGAGCACTACGATTGCGCACAACGTGTAAAAGAGTTATTGCAGCGGTACAAAGAATTGCAGGACATCATAGCTATCCTCGGAATGGAAGAACTTTCAGAGGAAGACAAGCTTGCGGTTGGGCGGGCCAGGCGTGTACAGCGCTTCTTGAGCCAGCCATTCCATGTAGCAGAGCAGTTTACAGGAATCCCCGGAGTTTTGGTAGACATCAAAGAGACTATCAAAGGCTTTAATATGATCATGGATGGGGAACTGGATCACATTCCTGAATCGGCTTTTAACCTGAAAGGTAGCATAGAAGAAGCTATAGAGGCAGGAGAAAAAATGATTGCGGAGGTTTAAGATTGCAGGGAATATTAGAAAAGAGGAACCATATGTATTTAGAAATTGTCTCACCCGAAGCCACCTTATTTTCAGGGGAAGTGAACTCAGTTACCGTTCCAGGGATTAACGGGGAATTCCAGATGCTGGAAAACCACGCCCCAATTGTTTCCCTGCTTCAGAAGGGATTGGTTAAGTTTGACGGGGATATAAAACTGGAGGAAGAGGTTGAGGCCAAATTTTCAAAAGACCCAAAAGGAAAAACAATCTTATCCATCAATAGCGGAACAGTGGAGCTGAAAGACAATAAAGTTATTGTTCTTGCTGATTAGATAACAAGTTTTTGATTACATAAAAAGCCATGCATCTCTGTATGGCTTTTTTTATTTCATAACCAGAAGAAACCAGTTCGTTCCATCGCTATGATATTGACACAGATCATGGAAACCTGCGGCGTAGTGGGCTAACAGGGAGCGTTGGTTTCTTTCGTCAACCTCAGTAATTATCAATGAGAATTCGTTTTGGGTACTTTCCCACATCTTTTTGTATAACCCCTTAAAGATTCCCTGCTTTCTGTACGCTTTGGCGATACAGATCTGACCCATGATGAGGTAGGCTTGTTCAGGAGGGAGCACCTGATCGATTTGTCTGAACATGGGTTTAAGCACGGCTATTTCATTTCTGAAATCCGGATGCATACACAAAGCATAACCTACCACCTTAGTCCCGTCTTTGGCAAGAATATGTGGACATATATTATTCATCGCCCTGAGGAGTTCCAGTGAATGAGAAACAGTAACAAACCCTTCAGTTTGCTTTTCTTCTTCTTTCAGGGACGACGGCAGGTTCGCCAGTTGCAATTTCAGTATCTGTGATAAATCAGTATCATCACACGCAGTAACATAGCGTATCTTGCTCATTTGTTATCCCTTTGCCCTATGGAATTTACGAATTATATGCCCGATACCGTACATTTGCGGCATGGATAGTTTTCCAAGACGCCTGCACCAAAAGTTGTCAAAAAGGGAGGCAAGTAATGCGCTGCGTTCCTTGTCCTTCAAGGAAGACAAAATTGATTTTTGTTCCAATGATTACCTGGGATTTGCCGGCAGTACTGAACTGAGTTCACGGATTAATCAATCTATTAAAGAAATTCCTGTCTCCGGGAGTGGTGCTTCTGGCTCACGATTGTTATCCGGTAATTCAAGGCTTCACGAAGACCTGGAAACCTTTCTTTCAAATTACTATGGTGCTGAAGCAGCGTTGCTATTTAATTCGGGATACGATGCTAACCTAGGCTTTTTTGCCTCAATTCTGCAAAAGGGAGATCTCATAATTTACGATGAATTGGCCCATGCCAGTATCCGTGATGGCATTCAAATGTCTAACGCAAAAGCGTATAAGTTCCGGCATAACGACCTCGATGATCTGGAGAGAATACTCCAAAAGTGGAATTCAGAGGCTACTGCTCCAAATGAACGTACGCTGTATGTAGTTACGGAATCGGTTTTCTCCATGGACGGTGATTCTCCTGATTTACCGATGCTAGTAACGATGTGCAGGAAACACAGTGCATACCTGATTGTTGATGAAGCGCATGCGGTTGGCATCTATGGAGCTAAAGGCAGTGGTTTACTGCGGGAACACGAGCTCCAGGACGACGTTTTTGCACGTATTATCACTTTCGGAAAGGCTTTTGGAGTCCATGGAGCCGCCGTTCTGGGAAGCCATCAATTGATGCGGTATCTGATCAACTTTGCCAGAAGCTTTATTTATTCCACAGCCCTGCCTCCTCATAACCTGGTCGCTATCATGGAATCCCATCGCCTGTTAAATACGGAATATGGTAAAACTGCACAGGAATTACTAAGAAATAATATTGCATACTTTCGGTCGCAAATAGACCATTTCAAATTAACTAAGGGATTTGTAAACAGTACTTCTGCTATACAGAGTTTGATACTGCCAGAAAATGATCGCGTAAAAGGCGTTGCCAGTACGATGCGAAAAGAGGGATTTGATGTGCGCCCCATTCTTTCGCCTACTGTTCCGACAGGCAAAGAACGAATTCGGTTTTGCCTGCACAGTTTTAATGAGAAAAAGGATATCGAGACCGTATTGAACCTGCTTAGCAGTATATTGGCGTAATTATGAAACAGGAGTTTTTTATTCTTGGGGCTTTCGAGTATGCGGCCGACGTACAGGTGATAAAGTCCAAATTAGAATCTGAGGGGATCCCCGTATTTCTGAGGGATGAGAACATCCTCAATACCGACCCCTTAATTAGCAGTGCCATTGGAGGGGTGAAATTATCCGTTTATAGTCGGGATAAAGATCGCGCTTTGGAGATTTACAACGAGATCAGGGCCTATGCCCTTGATGAGAGCGGACAACCCATAACATGCCCAAACTGCAAAGCCAGGCGTTCGGAGGTATATTTTAGCAGGAAATCCCTCTTGCATAAACTCTTCCCATTCCTGGAAGAAAAGAAATACAGGTGTACCAAATGTGGAATGATCACCAAACCGATCAATTAAGGGTTATATGAAACGACTTTTTGTTACCGGAATATCTACAGAAGTTGGCAAAACCATTACTTCCGCCATATTGGTGGAAGCCTTAAAAGCAGACTACTGGAAGCCTGTGCAGGCAGGGGACCTGAATAACTCAGACAGTGACAAGGTTGCTGCACTTATTTCCAATGCTGATACCGTCATCCACGAGAACAGCTATGCCCTGAACACCCCAATGAGCCCTCATGCTGCGGCGGAAATTGACAAGGTTACCCTGGATATAAACAAAATAACGGAACCCGAAACCGAAAACCATTTGGTAATTGAAGGTGCCGGAGGATTATTGGTGCCACTGAATGATCAGGCTACAATAGCAGACTTGATCAAACCTCACTATCAGGTCATTGTGGTCTCAAGGCATTACTTGGGCAGTATCAACCATACGCTCCTCACCCTGGAAGCACTTAAAAACCGCGGGATCAATTCCCATCTGATATTTAGTGGGGCAGAACACCCCACAACGGAACAGATCATTCTGAGTAAAACGAATACCCCTTGTATTGGCCGGATAGGAGAAGAATCAGAATTCACAAAGGAAGTTGTAAAAAAGTATGCCCGGGAATTTTCAGCCAAATTATTGGCCCTTTAACCTGACATATATTTCTGCAGCATCAAGCGCGTTGTGAAGCGCATAATGCTTTTGTAAATACTGCTCAACATACTCGTTCGCGCGCACTTCTTTTTTATCAAAAATGCGCTTGTTTTTACGAATTACTATGGTTTCAGGCCTGAGATCTTCCATAACAAACTTCAGCTCCTCCAAACTTGTCTTCCGCGGATTGTCAAAAAAGGGGAACAGCTCCTCCCGACAAAGGTTACTGGGATGGGTGGCAGCCTGGGTTGGCGGCGACTTATCCAACAGCCAGTATCCGATATGGTATTCGAGAAAAAGGATACCCTCCGTGTTAAATCCTTCGGCAAGCAGGTATTGAGGTACCCGGATACCTTCTCCATTAAAATAGGTGCCTCTTTCTTGTTTATGGGCAATGACCATATAATATTCCCTGTAGCTTTCTATTGGTAACAGAAAAATCAGGAGAAGCATTAGGGGAGTCCAATTCCTTTTCGCCAGCTGGGGAAGAGCTGTGAGGAAAGAACCTATAAACAGAAGTAATATAGGATATACCTGGATAAGGTAATGCCCGTTAACCTTTCCTCCTTTTATGAAGGAAAAACAGACTCCGGCCAGGGAAATAAGGAGTATTTGAGCATTTGCGTTATCAAATTTGAGCTTCTGTTTCCTCCACGCAAAGAAAAAGAATGCAGTTATAAGGATAACAAATGGCAATATCTTTTCCGGGGAGAAAGATTCAGAACGGGTATATGCAAGAGGAGCCAGGAAAACAGATTTCCACCACACTCCGGCCTTGCCAGTGAGAGCGTACGGCAAAAGGGTGAGTGCTATTACAATAAGAATAGAAGCACCAAACAAAATGCTTTTTATTAATCCCTGTTTCCATGTGGCAGTCCGGATGCCCTCAATAAGCAGGAATAAGGTTATGAAAAGTGCTGCATAGGCCAGATTAATCTTGGTCATAAGCGCCAGACCAATCAATAAACCTGACAGCAACAGATTGCTGTTATTCCTCGATTTTATAAGGAAATACAACCCCGGCATAAAGAATAACATACTGACATGTTCAGTCATTACCCCTTGTAAACTGCCAAATAAACTCAATAGCAGTACAGTACCCAGGGAAGACCAGACTCCAATTTTTTTCGAGAATAAATGGGAACCGATTTTAAATGTAAAAAAGGCCGCTAGGGCTACAGCAATTACGCCAAACAGGCGTATGGCAATAAAACTCTTCCCAAAAATGGAAATTAACCCTCCCATTATAAAAAAGATAATAGGGGGTTTGAGGTCCCATAAAAAAGTATAGGGCAGGTATCCATCGGCCAGGGCCTGTCCTACCAGAATAAACGTGCTCTCGTCCCGGTCTATATAGTCGCGAAAGAAGAAGGGAAATCTGATAAACAACGAGAGCAGGAACAGAATGGCCAGAATGGTTTTCCCGCTTAATTTATCGTAGTTGGAAATAGGAGATGTTTTACCTTTGCTTCGCATATTGAGGGATTTCCCCACGATGCAATATAGATAAATTGTACCATCTATCTTAAATAGCAGAACTGTTGACGCTTTTATCGAAAAGAGACAAGAAACACATTTGGCATCCCCTGACCCAACATAAACTTCATCCCGAAATGTTGGGTATTGCCAGGGCTAAAGGAGCTACGATCACCGATGAATCAGGAGAGGAATATATTGATGCAATCTCATCCTGGTATACCTGTGTTTACGGGCATTGTAATCCCTACATATTAGATAAGGTCTCTTCACAGATGCAAGTGTTGGATCAGGTGGTCTTTAGCGGATTTACACATGAGCCTGCAGTCAGCTTATCAGAAGCCCTGATCGAAATATTGCCTGAGAATCAGGAGAAATTATTCTTTTCAGACAATGGGTCAACCGCAACAGAGATTGGTATCAAGATGGCCCTTCAGTACCACTTTAACCAGGGGGAAAGGCGGAATGTACTGCTAGCTTTTGAGGAAGGCTTTCACGGTGACACCTTTGGGGCCATGTCTGTTTCAGGATTATCGGTTTACAACGGGCCTTTTGAAGAACTATTCCTGGAAGTGAAACGGATACCCGTCCCTACCCAGAGGAATATAACTGCTTTAAGGGATCAGCTGCATGATCTTCTGGATACATATGCGATAGCCGGATTTATTTATGAACCTCTGGTGCAGGGGGCTGCAGGTATGAGGATACATGACGCGGCTGCTTTGAATTCGTTACTTCGCATCTTGAAGGAACATGGCGTGGTCACTATTGCAGATGAGGTTATGACCGGCTTTGGCAAGACGGGAAGTTATTTTGCTTCAGATTACCTGGAGGAAAAACCGGATATTATCTGTTTGTCCAAGGCCCTGACTGCTGGATTGATGCCTATGGCAGTAACCACATGTACCTCTAAAATTTTCGAGGCCTTCTACAGTGACCAGATTGAAAAGGGCTTTTTCCATGGCCATACCTATACGGCAAATCCCCTTGCCTGTTCTGCTGCATTAGCCGGTATTACGCTGCTTAAAAGTGATGAGATGCAGGCTAATATCCGGAGAATAATCCGGTCCCATAAGGAATTTGACCGTAGACTCTCCCAACATCCGATTGTCAAAAGCACCCGGCAAATAGGTGTCATTTATGCCTTTGATTTGGATATTACAATGGACCGCTATGGGAATCTCAGGGATACACTATTCAGGCAATTTATGGAACGGGGTGTATTTCTCCGGCCTTTGGGAAATACCATCTATTTACTGCCCCCCTATATAATCAGCGATTCACAATTGGAAACAGTTTATGATACCGTAATTGAAGTATTGGACTTATACCTCAACTAGACTACAGACATGCTAATTTGGGTCTTGGTATCCCAGCCCTCACTTTTCTCGATATACACTGTGATTCCCGGCAATAACAATTATTTTTGCCCGAAAGAGTAAAATTGGTTTCCCAGCAAATTTCCATAACCGGCATATCCAGTGTTTCAGCTTTGGGGCACGATCCAAGATTGATATGGGAAAATTACAGGAATCCCGGACATCTCCTTGAGAGGAATGTCTTTGACGGGAAAAAGTACTGGGTAGCTCCACTGGCATCTGCTGCCCGGAATGAAATAGGATCACTTTTGTCGGGAAATGACCAGTATAGTGGGTTGGATCCCAGTGTCCTATTTGCCCTTTATGTTTCCCGTAAGGCCGTTGAAAATGCCCATTGGGATACGGACAAGCAATTTGGGGTAAACTTTGGTTCGAGTCGGGGAGCCACGACATTGTTTGAACGGTATCATACAGAATATCTGGAACGAAAAAAGGCGTCTACCCGAACATCTCCAAATACAACCCTTGGCAATATCTCCTCATGGGTTGCCCATGATCTTCAGACAAAAGGCCCTGAAATATCACATTCGATTACCTGCTCAACCGCCCTCCATGCTTTACTTAATGGTATCGCCTGGATAAGCAGCGGCATGACCAACCGATTTTTAGTAGGAGGAAGTGAAGCCGCCCTTACTCCATTTACACTGGCCCAAATGCAGGCGCTCAAGATATATTCAGTTGGTAATGATACGTATCCTTGTCGTGCCCTTGATCCTGGCAAAGAGTCAAATTCCATGGTTCTGGGAGAAGGTGCAGGAGCGATTTGTCTCGAGGTAGCCACTGATAGAAAAGCCCTTGCGGAGATTGCCGGGGTAGGATATGCCACCGAACCCCTGGAACACAGTGTTTCCTTATCTACAAATGCCCTTTGTTTTCAAAGGTCCATGAAAATGGCCTTAAACGGGATTGCTCCCGGGGAAGTGGATGTTGTGGTAATGCATGCTCCTGGGACTTTAAAAGGAGACCAGGCCGAACAGAATGCAATACATAAAATTTTTGGTGATGAACCCCCCGCACTGACGACTAACAAATGGAAAATAGGTCACACTTTTGGAGCTTCAGGAATTTTGAGTATTGAAATGGCCATAATGATGATGCAACACCGGGAATTCATTCCTGTTCCTTATCTGAATGCAAGTAATTTGCCTGATCAGTTCAGGTATATTATGGTAAATGCAGTTGGTTTTGGGGGCAATGCAGTGAGTGTTCTTTTGAGGAAACCGGATTAGGGTCATTTACCCCAATGCAGCACACAGATAGATTTTAGACCTATGGTTTTGGGTAATGACTGGGAGAAGGCCTATTTTTGAACGAATAACGATAAACTAATCACATTGGAAAGGCACGATTGGACCAAACAAGAGATTCTTGAGATCTATAACAAACCCCTGATGGAACTGCTTTATGAAGCGGCGTCCTTTCATCGTATGCATCACGATCCCAATACCGTTCAGGTTTCAACATTGCTTTCCATAAAAACGGGGGGATGTCCCGAAGACTGCGGGTATTGTCCTCAAGCGGCCCGATATCACACGGATATTGAGGGCAACGATCTTATGACCATACAACAGGTAAAGGCGCAGGCACTGCGAGCCAAGGCTTCAGGAAGCTCACGGGTTTGCATGGGGGCAGCCTGGCGTAATGTGAAAGATGGTCCTGAGTTCGACCAGGTTTTAGAAATGGTGAGAACCATCAATAAATTGGATATGGAGGTATGCTGTACCCTGGGGATGCTCACCGAAAATCAGGCACAACGACTGGCCGAGGCGGGTTTATATGCCTATAATCACAACCTGGATACATCTGAAGACTACTACAAAGACGTTATATCCACACGGGCGTTTCAAGATCGATTGGAAACGATCGAAAATGTCCGGAAATCCAATGTTACCGTATGCAGTGGAGGTATAATTGGCATGGGTGAAAAATTGGAGGATCGTGCCGGCATGTTGGTCGCCCTTTCCACACTAAACCCGCAACCAGAATCCGTACCAATCAACGCCCTGGTAGCTGTGGAAGGAACCCCCATGGAAGAGATGGAGCCTGTCCCTATCTGGGATATGATCCGTATGGTGGCTACCACGCGCATTATTATGCCCAAAACCCAGGTCAGGCTTTCGGCCGGAAGAACAGAAATGAGCCAGGAAGGGCAGGCACTTTGCTTTTTTGCCGGTGCTAATTCAATATTTGCCGGAGACAAACTGTTGACCACCCCGAATCCGGATGTCAACCAGGACATGGAAATGTTCAGGAAGCTGGGCCTGAAGCCACAAGGGGCCTTTGAAAAAGCGCCTCAGCCCTTGACTATAGAGGAGGAAGATTCCAACATAACAGCCAAGGGGGAAAATCCGAGATGGACCAGACCTGGCCATAAGATTGATAGGAACGAGAAGGCACGTGCTCGTACCAGACCTTCAAATTAGGGACCAGTCCTGCTTTCCCTTAATCCCATTGGGGATTTTTTATACCTTTAAAGCTTAAAAAATCCAAATTACCGTGAATCTACAGGAAATTCCCAGACGAAAAGCGCTGACTCCTGAAGCATTCCATAGAGATTACTTCAAACCTCAGAAACCCGTTGTAATTGAAGGGCTCACTAATGATTGGCCTGCCTATTCCAAGTGGAATCTGGACTACATGAAGCAGATTGCGGGGGACAAGGAAGTACCTTTATATGACGATCGTCCTGTGCAGCATGAAGATGGGTTCAATGAACCGCATGCCCGGATGAAAATGGAAGCGTATATAGACCTATTGAAGTCAGAGCCAACCCGATATCGCATATTCCTTTGGAACATCCTTAAAGAAATACCGGAATTGCAAAAGGATTTTTCCTTTCCCAATCTTGGAGTCAGGCTTATGAAGGGATTGCCCATGCTCTTTTTCGGGGGGGAGGATTCCTTTACATTTATGCATTACGATATTGACCTGGCGAACATTTTTCATTTTCATTTTGATGGGGTCAAGGAGTGCATCCTTTTCCCTCAAACCGAGAATAAACTACTATACCGAGTACCCCATTCCCTCATAACCCATGAAAGTATCAACTTTTCCGATCCCGATTATGAGGCATGGCCCGGGCTAAAATATGCCAAAGGCTATAAAACACGACTAAACCATGGCGATGTGCTTTATATTCCTGAGGGATATTGGCATTATATGAAATATGTAACTCCGGGCATATCCATGAGTCTTCGGGGAATAGCGCACAATCCGAAAAACCTGTGTAAGGCGGTATACAACGTTGCTGTGATGCGTTATTTTGACAACCTCATGCGCAAGTTTAGGGGGCAGGCCTGGATCGACTGGAAGAATCAAAAAGCGATACGCAATACAGAAAAGTATTTAAATGGATTTAGTCCAGAAAGTATTCCCCTAAAGCAGGCTTCATCCAAGCAATTCCCTTAATTTATTATTTACCAGGTGATTCTCCCATCCCCGATACAACAGGTAGGAGCTGAGCTTTCTCCTTTTTTCCACTTTACCTGAGGTTTCCAGTGATTCCAGGCGCTTCCTTGCTAACTGGTCAAGTGTTTCCAGGTATTCCTGATCTGGTATCTGTTCAAGGGCTTTTTTCAGGGCATAGGGGGAAATTTCCCTTTGTTTTAGTTCGTTGGTAATTCTAATTTTCCCCCAATTTTTGATTCGGAATTTCCCTCTGGCAAAACTTTCAGCAAATCGTTGTTCATCAAGGTAATCATGCTCTATCAGGTAGGCCATAATGTGGTCTATTGTCTCTGGGATCATTTTCATTTCGATGAGCTTATTACGCACTTCTTTATGACAACGATCCTGATAGGCACAATAATACCCCATTTTTTTCAGGGCTTCCTGAAGCGTGTGAGACTTTTTGGAATGGTTCATAATGACACTCGCAAACCAAAGTAGGATTATTTCTGATAAATCTCGAGGGTTAATTCCTTTTCTTCCGTAGTGAAGATCATAAATCCGTTTTCTTCAACCTGCTTTACGGCCTTACCAGAAGTTTCAAAGCGAGCATCCTCAGCTCGCGGCAGCCGTAATTCTATCGTCCAGCCCGGATTTTCCTGCTGAATGGATATACTGGTTTTGGAAGCTGATTTTTCATAGGAAACAGAAACGGCATTATCCGCCACTTTTACATTTTCCAGCCTGGCCATGTCCCAGGAGGAAGGCATTTGAGGTTTAATGATCACCTTTTTGTCCGCTGCATCTGGAAGTATTCCGAAAAACTGCTGCACAATAGGTATTGCAAAAGCATAAATATTCCATGCCTGCGCGATCATACCATAATCGGGGGATACTTCATACATGCTTCCCGGCAGGGCATAGCTGAAGGTTCGGGTCATTCGTTGCAGATAGTTCAGGGCCTTATCCGGTCTGCCGTAATTATTTTCTGCTACCGCCTGTACCCCGGTGGGCAGTGTCATTACAGCACCGGTATATGAAAATACTTTGCTTCCCTGAAATGAGCCATCGTCAGAACCGGCTGATTCGTCACGATCTATACCCGTTACGAATACCCCAAAAGGGTTGACAAATTTTTCCGCTGTTTCCAGGGCTGTGAGGGCTTTGTCGGGATCTGCAATTCTCATTTCCATAGGCGTGTTCACCACCCAGTTGTGATGCAATACGAAGGGCCTTGGGCTTGCAGATGGGTTCTTCCGTATTTCCCTGGCTGTTTCCTTCAATTCTGCAACAGCCCAGGGTTTGTTTAGGGTATCAGCCCTCACAATCGCGTCTTCAATTAAATGAAGGGCTTGTTCATCAGTGCCTATAAAATCGGCAAATGAGCTGAATTCTTCAGACCAGAATTCACTATTGATCTTTTCTTTAAGACGTGCTGCCAAGCTTTCATATTCAACAGCTACTTCATCTTCCAGGATCCTGGCTATTTTGGCAGCATCCACAAAGGCCCTTTGGGTATAAGCGGCAACATCTATCATTTCGCTGTCCAATCCATGTATTTCCATCATTCCAAAACCATCCGGGAATAAATTCTGGTTTTCGTCCTTGGTTTCCATTAGCCAGGCCAGTCCTTTTTTAATGGCAGGGAAGTATTTCTTGAGAAATTCCATATCTCCGTTCCAGAGATAGGTTTCCCAGATCAGTGAGGCAAACTGCGGGGTTTCATTGATGTTCCCGGGGTTGAATACCGAACCGTTTGTGGACATTTCATGAATGATCTTCCCATTTCCATTGACCGCATTAGAAACGCTGTCCAATAGTTGAATGGTTTGGTGCACAACATCCGTTTGACCTATAGCCATATAGCCTTTTAGTGCATATTCGCTGTCTACCCCAAACCACCAGGGATAATCGGGTATGCCGGCCGAAATTCCGGTGCCAATCTCGGGAACAGCCCTGACAAGCCAGTCGCAATTGTATTTAAGCCATTCAAAGGTCTTGTTTAGAGAGGAATCCGGGGTTGTGAGTTTAGAAGAAGCCGCCAATAGCGCATATCGGTTTTTTTTCTCCTCAAGAAGTTGCAGTTTGTTTTCCTGAAGGTCAGTATAAGTTGCAAGCGCGGACTGTTTGTTCGTATACGATCCGGCTATGGTGAAGGTCATACTGGTACTTGATCCTGCCGGTATGTTGAGTGTGTATAAAAGGGAACCGGAAATCCCCATGCCTTTGTAAGGCGTTATTAATTCTTTATGGTTTTCTGGAGATATATCTGCACCATAGATTAAAAACCAGGGGTTGTCCTGGTCTTTTATAACCCAACTCCCCATTTCACCATCGTATTCGGCTTTATCCCGGGAATCGTACATCCCGGTTCGCTCTCCGAGCCAAACGGGCCTTAGATCAGCATGTCCGGTAAACTCCAGACCTATGGTTTTTTCGGTATCAGAGACGTTCTGCAGTGAATATTCTACAAGAATACCTTCTTTCCCATCCGGAACAAATTGCCTGCGAATAACATTTATGCCCATCACAGGTAGCAGGAAATGGTGTTCGTTAGCAAAAAGATAGTTTTTAAAAGTGGTGGCTTTGTCAAGTTTCAATTCCTTCCCATTGGCCGTAATTTTCATGTCAAAACCATCCATGAGTTTTATGGGATGGTCCCAGATCCCACCCATTTCACCGGT
>CAJHYA010000132.1_pt1 | contig 15780 bp, 10 predicted proteins | sample 9198611 | NCBI WGS metagenome assembly CAJHYA01 (sample SAMEA7708353, study PRJEB35096) | sediment metagenome | biome: marine neritic benthic zone biome [ENVO:01000025]; feature: sediment [ENVO:00002007]; material: shallow marine sediment [ENVO:03000034] sea grass bed [ENVO_01000059] ... | reverse complement strand
GTTCATCGGCATTTCCACAATACGACCTACCTCCTTACCCGCTTTGAGGAATATGAGTGTAGGAACAAACTCTATGTTCCAACCTTTTTCCTCGCCGCCAGGACTCGTCTTGTAAAATTCATCCCTTTTATCCACGGCCACGATCTTGATCTGGTCTTCCGGGAAGTCTGATTTTTCCAGAATTTTCATAAAATGGGGGACTTCCCTCTGGCTATCGCTGCACCAGGTGCCCATAAACAGCAGAATATCCAACTCTTTCAAAGATTTTTGAAACTGGCTGATGCGCACGTCGTCCGTCTGATATTCGTCATAATAGGTATTATACCAGGTCGCATACGTACCCCTTTGCAGGTTCTCTTTTGCGATGGCACCAAGAAGTATCATTTCTCCGGTATCTAACTGAATTTCCTGGACAGGGTTTTGTGCATCCATACAGGAGGAAAGTAAGCAGATTAGAAAGGCGAGCGGGAATATTTTCATAAGAGGACTCTTGAGGTGGATAAAATTACAAGAAATTGTAACAAAACAGTGATATTGTCGACATATATATTACATCAATCAACACCTGCTTTATGAGCTTTTTAAGGGTCTTACTGGCCATTATCTTTCCGCCTTTGTCTGTCATTGGCAAGGGATGCGGGTCCTTTTTGATTGTTCTGCTGCTTACCCTATGTGGATGGGTGCCCGGAGTGATCGCAGCCCTGATCATCCTCAACAATCCCAACTGATCGTTGTATCTTTGCCGGGATGAATAAAGAGGTAACTTTTCAGGAACTGGGTTTAAGGGATTACAAAGAAACCTGGGACTACCAGGAATCCCTGTTTCAGGAAATACTGGATATCAAGATCCGTAACCGCAGGGAGGAAGCAGGTCTGGAAACGCCAAATTATTTACTCTTTGTAGAACACCCTCATGTCTATACGCTCGGAAAGAGCGGCAATATCAGTAATCTACTGGCTACTGAAGAGGAGCTTACGGCACATGGTGCCCAGTTCTATCACATCAATAGGGGAGGTGATATTACCTATCACGGTCCCGGGCAGATAGTGGGTTACCCCATTTTGGACCTGGACAACTTCTTTACAGACATCCATAAGTACCTCCGGCTGCTGGAGGAAATGATCATCCTCACCCTGGCCGAATACGGTTTAAAAGGAGAACGCTCTCAAGGTGAAACCGGGGTTTGGCTGGATGTAGGCACCCCGTTTGCCCGTAAGATTTGTGCCCTGGGTGTACGTGCCAGTCGCTGGGTAACCATGCATGGCTTTGCCTTCAATATAAATACCGACCTGGGGTATTTTGACCATATGATCCCCTGTGGGATTAAAGACAAGGCCGTTACCTCACTAAATGTAGAACTCGGTAAATCCGAAGTGGATGTTGAGGAGGTAAAGCAGAAGCTGTTGAGGCATTTTGAAACCCTTTTTGAGGGGCACCTGGTAAAAGAAAAAGCCAGCGGTTAACACTGGCTTCTTAAGCATTGTTGCATTTGAGCAAAATTATTCTGTGTACTTCGTCAGCATCACCTTACTCATAAGCTTCCCATTCTTGTTGAACGTATCCTGACGTATCATCCCCACGCCTTCAGTAAGCCACATTTTTGAGGTGTGGGTGGTATTTGCCATCATCATTTTTGCCTTGTTATCGCTAGTGATGACATAGCAGTCAAACGTTCCTGCCGGGGTGCTAAGGCTCTCCTTGCCTTCGACTTTTCGGTTTACCATATCAAACGTCATGTTCATGCTCATGGCTCCCATATTCATCCTCATGTTGACATTGGCATCGGGGAGCTCCTGACCCACGGTAAGGTTGTTGGGAAGCTCAATGTCTGTTCCGGTCATTTCCAATTCCATCTCCCCGCCTCCGGCGGCCTCCATCATCTGTTGATTCATCAGGGAGGAAAAATCGATTTTCACAACATTGTCCTCACAGCTGAAGGTATAATCAGATTCCAGGATCACTTTCCCTTTTTGGTCTTTGTGTTCCAGATTCATTTTAGCAATGGTCTTGCTGCCTTCCGTGGCCACATCCGATACCGTGTAGGTCACAATTCCTTCAATTTTATCCTTTCGATCATAAGAGGTGTATTCCATACGTTTACCTTCCTCCATGGGGTAATACTTGCTGCAATTCTGTGCATAGGCGTTAGGTGCTAAAACCCCGAGCGCCATAACCAGGGTCCAAATTTTTTTCATGATATATCATTTTAAGTTTTACATCCTCACAAATTCGACACGACGATTCTGTGCCTTACCCGCAACAGTACTGTTATCTCCTACGGGCTCCGTTTCGCCTTTGCCTGCGCTGTCTAAGCGATCTGCAGATATATTATAGAATTCTACCAGTGCCTGCTTAACGGCTTCTGCACGCTGCTGAGAAAGGGCTAAATTAGAATCTTCATCTCCATCAGCATCTGTATGTCCGATGATGTTTAGCCGCATACTTTTTTCCTGCAGCAATACCTGGGATATCTGCCTGATAATCCCCATGGATTGGGGTTGTAAGTTTGCTGAGCCTGAATCAAAGAGGATTCCATTGGTGGAGATTCTGCCTTCTGCAATAAGCTTTCTCCTTAGATCAACCCCACCTTCGGCTACTTTCAGATTACTGATATAGATGGTTTCCTTTCCATCTTTTAATGCATGTACATTGAATTTTATAGCACTTAGTGGGGCTCCTGCAGGTATAAACCGGGGGACATCTACATATTTTTTTTCATTTACCCATAAACGGAAGCGCTGTTCATTTACTGCAATGGAAACATGTGGTTGATTCAATATCGCTTCGCGAATATCGGCCTTTACTGCACTATTAATCTCACTCCCTTTTCCCCGACTGTAATTTCTCAGGCGAATATTAAAGGCGCCGTACTGCCCAACAGGAATAAATGCCCAGGCGTAGTGTTCTCCATTTTTAAAGGAATTGTTGTCGTCGAGCCAGATTGTGAGCCCTGCTGTGGAAGATGTTTTTAAATCAATACCTGTAGTCAGGAGATCAAATTCTATAGTATAGTCCTTAGGTAATGCCGGAACATCGGGAATATATAAAATGTTGTAACCTGTTAGTAGTTTCAACCATTTCTGAGGAGAATCGTTGATAGTCACCACCTCTCCCGATCCATTGGTATTCCATTTCGCTGGAAAATCTCCCACAAAATCATAACCAAAATCATCAAAAAACAACTGTTTATTGCCCGGGACATAATCAAATTTACTGTATACGGTGATGCTGTTTGGGTCCCCAGGCGAATTTATATTGTCATTTTCACCCTGTGGATTGTTAGGGTTCCCATTACCTCCCTGAGGAGCGGGCGGAGCTTGTGGATCGTTTTTTTTCTGTCCTGGTTCAAGAATGCTGTCCAGCACTTCATCGGTCTTTTTAGATGATTCCTGTTCTACCCGCCGTTCGACGGTTCGCTCCGCAGCTTTTTGGGCGCGTTTCCCGAGTTTCTTGAGTATCTGCCCCTCTGCACTGGGTATGGCTAGAAAAAAGAGCAGTAGTGTACATGTAGTCAGGAAGATAGATTGCTTTGTTTTCATCGTTAGGTGTTCTTGGTGAAGTATTTAAAGATACAAAAAAACACCTGTCTGTTGATGAGAAATGAACGGCTACCTAGTAGGGATTCATGTCCAAGTTAAAATAGTGGTATCAATTCATCCGGTAAAGTATCAGATCCTTGTCCTTTCCTTTAGTCACCACTTCTAATTTCCGGTCGTTATCCAGGTCGTCCATACTGATGCCCAAAGTTCCAAAAACGGGAAAACCGGGGATGCCCCTGGTCTGGCTGTCAAAGAGGTATACTTTTTCGCCCTGCAGGTCTGTCACACTCACATAGATCTTATCATAGAGGTAGAAGATCTTTGGCGCGATATAGACACCCAGGTCCAGCGTAATGGGTTTGCCCTTGATGGTGAGGATATTCTCGGTAAGGGTAGCAAGCGTTTTGCTAGTGGCATCGATCTGGTGAACCGGGTCCAGATTAAGCTTGCTGCTGGATAACTTCCCTTTGGTGTTGACAGAAAATAACACCCCTGCTTTATCGGTAAATGTAATTTGATCGCGGTAGAGGTAAACAGGATTGTCCGAAAATTCGAATCGATTGTCTAGGGCAATACGGGTCCTGCCCACACGATTCCTGATCTCCAGGGATCCATTTTCCAACTGGAATACCAGGTAGTCTTTACTGCCCACCCGGAAGTGTCGGGGTGCTCTCAATACAGCAGACGCTGCTTCTGTATAGGTAAACCCGCTTACGATTTGCCCTTTGCTGTTATACATATATATTTTACGTCCCTGGGTAACTACAAAGCGATAGTTGCGGTTGTTTTCATAGTCGAATACCGCCAGCGGATTGAGGTTGCCCCCTTTAAATCGCATGGAGAATGGCAATACCTCCTTACCGTTCCGGTCGAGGATCAGGAACTGGTCATTGGTGGTAAATGCCAGTTGCAATCGTCCGTTCTTATAAATATCAACCTGCTGGATATCGCCCTGTATTCTGCTGTCCAGTTGTTTCTTCCAGAGAATTTTTCCTTCTCCAGTAATGAGGTACAATTTGTTTTCCTCATCCTGCACTGCAATTTCCTTTTTACGGTTGCGATGGTTGATTACAAACTGGGGCTTTGTCGCGATCTCCGCATCGAGCTGCAGCCTAAAAACTTCTGAAGTGGTATTGCGGTCTGCTTTTTTGCTCACCTTGGAAATAGCCATATTGTTCAAAGCAAAATCCGACCCGGCTACCAATTGTCCGGTATAGCCGAAGCCCTTTGGAAAAGAAACGGACTGCGTTATATCACTATCCCTGAAAATCGGTTCTTTTATCAAGGCCTCCATGCCTTTGGCATTGGCAATAAACTGAAGGGAGGCTTCCCGGGACCTGAATTTTGCAGTACTCTCATAAACCGGATTTAGGGCGTATACGGAACCACTGTTATAGGCCTGAAGCAGTTTTTCCAGGGCTTGAGTAGATTCTGAAAAAATAAACTGGTTTTCGAGTCGGGCCATAAAACGAGCCTCGAACTCGCTAATTAGCGGGTCAAAATAGGTGTTCAGGAAATCCGTATCTCGCAGGGAGATGATTTCACTCCCCTGAAACTGTTTGCTCCCGGTTTGTTGCTGATCTAAATATGTTTCCAAAGCCTCTGCATCAAACATACCCAGCAGTACGAGTTTCTCTTTGTTGAGGTAAATGATACCTCCTGTTTCAACAGCCGAGAAAATGGGTTCTAAATTTAATTCCTGCTTCAGGTAGGCTTCCTGGTTGTCAGCAAACTGCGTATAGTCGTCAAAAGAAAAGCTGATCAATGCGTCCGATTCTATGGGCGCCATATCTGGCAGATTGCTCTCCACAGGCCTCGTATTCCGGAACAAAGAGGCCCAGGTAAGGCTGGAATCGGGCTGACCCACTATACCATTACCCGATACCGATGCCTGGGTCAGTTCCAAATCCATGCTTTGCCAGGCTGAGGCCAGAGAATCTGGACTTGATCCACCTTGAGTGAAGGGGAAGAATTGGGCAAATCGGTTCCCGTATACTTTGCGATATAGCGTTGCAGATTTTCTGCTACTGGCCGTTTCCATAAACCCGGAAAGACCATCTGGCATTCCTTCATTACTACTTTTGGACAATTGGGAAAGTAATTCCACTTCACTTGACCATAAACGTACTGGCCCCTCCGTTTTAGCATAGAGTACTAGGGTGTCTTTTTTATATCTGGTCAATGAAATGCCTTCCGGGGTAATGGTGTCTGAACGGACTATGGCCGTAGAGTCTTCAGGAAAACGCGTTGAGGCGGTAAAGGTAGCCATAAGCAGTGCTTCGCTGTCTGCAGTATGGGTTAGGCTGAGGACAGCCGCGCTGTCAGAATCGACCTCATTCAAAAGCCCTGCGGAGGCCGTAAGTTTAGATAAGATCGCATCAGTGCTAACCTGATTCAGGTAATCGCAATTAAGCAGATCACTTTTAAAGTTCGACAGGTTCCGGACTTGCAAAACAACCGAAGCATTTTTGGGGATATATTGGGTAAGCGCAATGTCATTTTGGGATTTTCGTGAACATGCAGACCAAAGCAGTACGAAGGCTAATAGGGTAATGGGGTATCTCATTTTACGGTATTCGAGAATCAGTAGCAAAGGTAATAATATCTGCTAGCAGGAGAAGCTTAAAAATCGAGTCGCAACTGTTCCGGAAGCAGCCTGAAACTTTTCCGGTGGTAGGGGGTAGGGCCGAATATTTTTATGGCCTCACGGTGTTCTGCTGTGGGGTAGCCCTTGTTTTGTTTCCAGTTATACATGGGGTATTCTTCATGGATTTTTTCCATGTAGGCATCCCTGGCTGTTTTCGCCAAAACCGAAGCGGCAGCAATATGCATAAATTTACGATCGCCCTTCACGATGCAGTTGTGCGGAATCGTTCTATAGGGGGAAAATTTGTTGCCATCTACCAGAATGAATTCCGGGGGCAGGGCAAGGTCATCCAGGGCGAGGTGCATGGCCTGAATAGATGCATTGAGAATATTGATTTCGTCAATGGTCTCCGGGAAAACATGGGCAACGGCAAAGGATAATGCTCCATCCTCCAGTAAGGGTCGCAACGCAGTGCGCTTCTTCTCTGAAAGCAATTTGGAATCATTGAGGGTATCATCCTTAAAATCAGCTTTTAGTATAATGGCTGCAGCCGTAACCGGACCGGCCAAACAACCCCGTCCAGCCTCATCAGTACCGGCTTCTAAGGGGCAGTGAAAGTAGGGTTTCAACATGCGCGGAGGAATGTGTGAAAAATCAAGGAAAAATCAAAATCATGTTTAAAGTTAAATTAAAAAAATCAAACATTATTTAAGGATTTAACAATATCGTTAAACAATTCATAATAATATTAATTTTTTTAACACAAAGCCTTCGGAATACCCGTGTTTTCTTGCATAGTTAACGTTTATTTAGCAAATTTGTCCCTTGACTAATTCAAAAAACTAATTAAATGAGATCAAAGTTAACTTGGATGTTAACACCGCTTCTGGTGTTATGCATGACGTTCTCTTTTGCACAAGAGAAGACGATTTCTGGTAACGTTACGGATCAAGATGGTATTCCTCTAGGAGGAGTGGCTGTTGTGATCGTAGGTACAAGCACTGGTGTTCAGACCGATTTTGATGGAAATTATTCCATCCGGGCTAACGTTGGGCAGGTACTCCGTTATACGTATCTGGGACAAAGAACGGTAGACCGAACAGTAGGTGCTGCCAATGTAATTAACATTCGGATGGAAGAAGATGCTGAAGCTCTGGAGGAAGTAGTGGTACAGGGTTACCGAACTGCTCCTAAGGAAAAATCGAGTATTGCTTCGGTGACGATTTCAGCTGAAACCATTGAGAACCGTCCAAATGCGAGTTTTGTCCAAACCCTATCCGGACAGGTAGCAGGTTTGAACATTACCACAGCTTCCGGTCAGCCGGGTGCCAATTCGACGGTTAACCTTCGTGGGGTAACTTCCATCAACGGTAACACCGAGCCCTTATTCATTATCGATGGAGCGCCGGTTGATGAAGACAATTTTAGGAGTTTGAACCCACAGGACATCGCCAGTATTTCGGTACTGAAAGATGCAGGGGCTACCGCTATTTATGGTAACCGGGGTGCGAACGGGGTAGTGATTATCAAAACAAAGCAGGGTAGCTACAACGCGCCACTGCAGATCAACTACTCTGGTATCCTAAGTTTCAGTTCACTTCAGGACAACGATTACAACCTTATGGATTCTCAGGAGCAATTAACGCTTGAGAATGATAGAGGTGCAGGTGTTGGGGCCACCCTCACTCCTGAAGAAATTGCCACCTACAGTACAACGGACTGGGCAGATTTCTTCTTCGATACAGGATTGACGCAAAACCACACTCTTTCACTTACCAGTGGAGCTGAGAAGTTCTCTCAGTTTACTTCTTTCGGGTATTTCGATCAGCAAGGTATCCTGCGGGATTCCGACCTGAAGCGTTTCAATATCCGGAACAATACATCTGGTAGGTCTGAGAATGACAAATTCAATTACAGTACCAGTCTGACAATTAACTACTCACAGTCCAATGAGCCTAACAGTATTGGATCCGGGGCCATCAACAGGAACTACATCCTGGGTGCCTACCAGTCTGTTCCGTATATTTCTCCGGACGATTATGTAGATGGAGCAGCCTTATTGTCTCCCCTGGTATTCCGTAATACGCCACTTTTCTTGCTGGACCGTTTAAGAACCTATACCAGGAATGAGGAAGAGGTGAAAATGGTAGGTAGTGTAAATCTTTCTTACGAAGTTGCACCTAACCTTGAGGCAAGAGCAGTATTGAGTGCCGATTACCAGAGTGAGTTTCTAACTCGTGCTGAAGCACCGGACTCTTTTAACGCTTTGCTTTTTGGTGGAGCTGAGAACCCAACTTCTGGATTCCAGCAACAAATTTCTACGCGTCAGTTCTCCTACAACCAGGTAACTTCCCTTAACTATAACAATCAGTGGGGAAAACACTCTGTAGATGCCGGGGCATACATGGAATACTTTAAGGCACACTTCCGTCAATTCGGATACTTTGCAAACGGATTAAACCCCAAGACCTTCTATCCTGGTGATGGATCTGGTCTTATACCGGTTGCTCTTGATCCCAATACAGGAGGAATTTTGTTTGCGGACAACCCGCAGGCACAGATTCTCAATGCTGGGTTATTCTCTTACTTTACACAGGCTGACTACGATTTTGACACACGTTACGGGATTACAGGAACATTCCGAAGGGATGCGTCCTACCGTTTCGCAGGCAGTAACAAGTGGGCGAATTTTTATTCCGTGGCTGCACGTTGGAATGTCCATAACGAAAGCTTTATGCAGGGATCTGCATTCAACCAGTTGAAGCTTCGTGCTTCTTACGGTACTGCAGGTAACCAGCGTATTGCCGGTGGTGGATACTTTACCGCGCCTGACCTAACTAAGAACTTCTATGCAACAGGACCTGGATATGCAAATCAGAATTCTATCTTCCTGTCGCAGATTGCAAATACTACCCTGAGGTGGGAAACAGTAACCCAGGCTAACGTGGGTATCGACTTTGAAGTTTTTGACAGCAGGTTACGAGGTTCTGTTGACGGATATATTAAGGAAACTTCAGATCTGTTCCAAAGTACGCCTGTATCGGCAGTGAATGCGGTTACTTCGTTGAATGCGAACACGGGAGATCTTAAGAATACCGGACTTGATATTACGGTTAATTACGATCTGATCCGTGCCAAGCAAGATGATGGCCTGAACCTGACCCTGAACTTTGTGGGGAACTACAACGAGCAGGAACTGGATAACATTCCGAACGAGGAAGGTGAACTGATCGGAACCGGACGAAACGGAGGTAAACTCTTTGAGTACTTTACAATTCGTTATGCAGGGGTTAACCCGGCAAACGGTAACCTCTTGTTCCTGGATGCCGATGGCAATGTAACTGAGAATCCGGATGCAGATACTGACCGGGTTTGGTTAGATAAGAACATTTATCCCGACTGGAATGGTAGTTTTGGATTCAACCTTGATTACAAAGGTTTCTTCCTGCAAACCCAGTTTAACTATACTATTGGTGTAGATCGATTCGACAATGACCTGGCTAGTTTCCAGAATCCCGATAACATTGGTCAATTCAGGAGCTCAAGGGATCTTTTCCGAGCCTGGACTCCAGATAACAGGGTTACAGATATTCCAGCTTATGATGCATTTAACCGTGCTTCATTTGCATCTGACCGTTACCTGAGGGATGCCGATTATATCCGTTTGCGATTTGCAACTGTAGGATATAACTTCCCGGCACGATCCCTGGAAGGAACCGGAATTAAATCACTGCGCGTTTTCGGAAATGCCGAAAACCTGTTTACCATTACAGAATGGAGGGGATTTGATGCGGAGGCTTTGAGTAATACCTCTAGGATTTACCCAACGCCAAAGACCTTGTCATTTGGTTTTGAATTAGGACTTTAAAAAAATTAAGCAATGAAAAATTACAGAAAGATATTTTACCTGTTTGGCATGGTGTTCACGCTTGTGGCGTGTAACGATGCTATTGATATTGACCAGCCGGGTAGATTGGATGCAGATGCTGCATTCGAATCTCTGGATGATCTGCAGGCCGGACTGTTCGGAGTATACGATGACTTCGATACTACTCCCGAGATAGCCTTCTCCTCTATTTTTACAGATGAGTTGTCTATCGGGTTTGACAACGGAGGCCAGGGACTGGCAGATTATGGATTTGTACTGAATGCGGGAAGTACCGCACCAGCAAATTTCTGGACACGAAACTATGTGGCCATCAACTCAGCCAACCGGCTTATTGAGGCTTCGGAATTAATTGAACCGGCTGATGCTGGGGAACAAGCCACCTATGATCAAATTTTAGGTGAAGCTTATGCACTGCGTGCCTACGCTCACCTTGAGCTTATGTCATACTATGTGACCGATTACACAGATGATAGTGTATTTGGTATTCCTTACCTGGATCGTGTACCGACTATTGATGAAAGTCTGCTGCGTGATTCTGCCGGAGATGTATGGGGAGAAATCCTCGGAGATTTGGACCTTGCTAATGGTCTGCTAAATGACGACACCAGCGATCCTACCCGGATCAATAAGGATTTCATTACTGCGATGAAGGCGCGTATAGCTGCCTACCGCGGTGATTATACTGCTGCTGCTTCCTTTAGCCAGCAGATGTTGAACAAGTATCCTTTGGCCAACCGGGCGCAGTATGAGGGTGTCTTCTTAGACACGGACAATACCGAGATCATTTTCAAGCTGGAGCGAACTAACAACGATACCTATGACGGACAAGGGGCTACAGGTAGTCCTAATGCCGGAGGATGGGCCGGAGCTCGTTTTGCTTTCGTGGATGCAACCCTAACCGGTTCTCCATATTTTGAAATGGGACGTTCGCTGTTTAATCTTCTGGACCCTGCAGACATCCGTTACGATGTTAATGTGGCTCCTACAAGTCTAATTGACCCGGATTACGTAACGAACAACGATCCTGCCCTCGATATTCTGGTTATCCAGAAATACCCAGGGTCTGAAGGTCAGCCTTTGATGAATGACCTGAAGATATTCAGGGCTTCTGAAATGTTATTGATCCGTGCTGAAGCCTATGCTGACGCGGGAACTTTTAACGGAGCTACGAATTCTGCGGCTGCATTGCTCAAGCAATTGCGTGATGCCCGATTTGGAACGGATACCCCACTGCCTGTTTTTGGCAACCAGCAAGAAGCTTTTGGAGCTATCCTGGATGAAAGGCGAATTGAGCTGGCTTTTGAAGGTCACCGTTACAAAGACCTTAAAAGGTTAGGCACACGCGCAAGCCGTGGTGTAAGTAAAGATGCTATCGATTGTGCATTTAACGGGGCTTGTACCTTAAGTGCAGATGATTTCAGGTTTACATTGCCACTGCCTATCGTGGAATTTAATGCAAACCCGGGGCTGCGTGAACAACAAAACCCAGGATACTAATCATAAAAGCGTAAACAATGAAAAAGTATATATTTAGTTTAATCGCAGCTTTAGGCCTTCTCACATCCTGTGAGGAAGACTTAATTGTCTTTGATACGCCAGATGGTTTCGTTCAGTTGAATGCAACTACTGGTGTGGTTACTGAAGACACCACAGATCCTGTTATCACAACAGTGCTCCTGGGAAGTGGAGAGAATGAAAGCGGGGTTTCCGTTAGTTTTACCGTAACCTCTTCAGATCCCTCCCGGTATACCATTGAACCCGCATCAGGGAGTATTGATATCCCGGCAGGAGAGTTTTCTGGGGATATTGCTCTGAGTGTTATAGATAACATTATCGTAGATGGTGATATTGATGTAACTATTGAAATCACTGGAGGTTCTGTTCCACTTGGAATTGGTGGAGAAGGAAACTTCAGCGTTAGTCGTACAATTACTATTGTAGATGACGACTGCCCGATAGACATCAATGCCTTTGTTGGAACGTTCGACGTATTTGAGAACTTTACGGATGGTGTGAATGCTCCTTTCGGACTTGCCGATTTCTTCGGGGAAGTGTATCAGTTGGAGCTATCTCTGGCACCGAACGATCCTTCCGGAACCAAGGTGGTTATCAACAACAGCCCTGGATTCAATGAATACATCGCTGATGGAACAGTCATGAGCTTCCTTACTTGTAACGGGGAAGTTATCTTTGATGCTGGATTCCCAACTGTAGCCTTATTCCGAACCTTTGAATACGATGCTTCGTCCTATGATGAAAGTATTGGTGAAGTTCAATGTACCGGACCTCTGGCAACATTCGGACCGTATCAATTTACGTTTACAAGACAGTAGGCTAAACCTAACTGCATAGATTTAAAAGCCCGTGAGTTTACTCGCGGGCTTTTTTATTGCCATTATTATCAGGTCTCCATTATGATGTTGGTATTGGACGGCCGTATGAGAGTACAACGGCAAAGACATCCAGAACTTTGTACGCCATTGATATTGCTTTCCAGTAAGGACTTATAAAGTGCAATAAAAAACCCCGCAAGATGCGGGGTTAATCATTCTTAATTAGCGTTTGCTTATAAGCCGTTATAATACCCAAGAAGTTTAAGTACTTCTGCTTCGCTCTTCAATTTGAGTTTATTCTTTTTTACAAAGCTTGTCAGTTCTGAACTTTTGTCGCTAAAAGCTCCCAACACCACTTTTTTATTGAGTTTAACAGGCTGTGCGGTTTCCTTATTCATACTGATATAGTAAGATTCCACCAATTCAAATCGTGGGGGTTTGTCTTTACTGTAGGAAGAGGTCGCAGCCTGGCCTTCCCTGAGGTTCATCTCACGTTTGCGCAACAACACCGCGTTACCCTCATTAAGGGCATTGAAATAGCCGTTTTTTTCACCATTGGGGGATGCATAGGCGTGAATACTGAATATATCCCTGCCAAGACGCACGGTGATATAATCCCGCTTCATCACGGCATTAGTAGTATTCCCGTTGCGCATTTCAAGTTCATCATTGAAAGCGTTATATCTCAAATATGTCTGATAGGATTCCGCATCTTTAATGGTTACGGTCCCGATAACAAATTCCTCATTGAGATAAGGCGAACCAATAACATTGGAAGGCGTACTGTTGCTCCCGGTAACTGTATTCTGAACATACACGGCAGGAAGTTGAAGGTTTTGAGACCCCTGTGCTATGCTGTTATAGCTAATCATTAAGGCCGGAACGGCCATAAATAGTGTTTTTCTCATAGTTTATATTAATAGATTTAGTACTGTATATCAAAAATTGGTCCGTTTTTCAAGGAAGAATGCAAAGATAAGCTATCCCTGCGCAAAATTAGTTCACGCGAAACTCAAAGATTTCTGAAAAGGAAGTATTTCCTGCAGAATCCCTTGACAGGATCCTCCAATAGTACACAATGCCCTGGCCAGTTGTTACATCGGTTTCCAGGGTGTTATCGGCAAGCGTTCCTAACAGGGTATCGGCTTCGGGGTTTGTTCCAAAATAAACTTCGTATTCTTCCAGGTCATTATCTACGTCGCTTCCTTCCCATTCAAGGGTAACTGTCCCAGAACTTGTTATGGAAGCTCCCCTGGCAGGAGAAACAGCCGTAGCCGGGAATGGAGCATAATTGGTTATCCCCGGGCCTTCATTGTAAAATTTCCAGCTTGCGCTGTTTGCCGTTTGATTGGTGCCACTTGCCCGTGAAACCACAAACCATTCATAGGGATTACCGCGTTTCAGGGTAATGGCTACAGAATTGGTGTTGGATACCGTACGCGACGTATTGTTATTGCTTAAGTCTCTGAGGTTTACCTCATAGGAATCGGTATTCTGAGAATTGTTCCACTGAAAGAGTACCTGACTTTGGGTGTCGTTCAGGATTTCTCCTTCATTGCACTCACTATTATTATCCGGGAATACAAGTGTAGCTGCTGATGGGGCAGCTACTGGATCCGGATCAGGATCGGGATCTGGCCCGGGGTCATCTCCACCGTTGCTGCAGGCCATCAATGCGGCCATCATTATCACACTTACTCTATATTTCCAACTCATCTTCTCAATATTTTGTAATTCACCAGGGAACGTTCAGTTTTGATATTCAGGAGGTAAATACCCCTCGCTAATCGATCTACATTCAGGCTAATTTCCCTGTTCAGCAAGGAATATTTCTTGCCCATTATTTTCACACCGTTTATGGTATACAGGGAGATTTCCACTTCCTCCAACTCATTATCCCCCATAAAGATGTTCAAATCACTGCCTTCTACCGGATTGGGGTACACTAATAATTTTGAACTCAGGAAAATGGTTTCCTCATAAGAGCCCTGGCATACCTTATCTGTACTTACGGTCAAGGTGTTTTCCACCCTCGACAAGGGTAAGGTGATTTCACTTTCTGTGGTGCGGTACACTTCGTTGTTGAGGACTATAGTATATGATTTCCCTCCCGAAAGGTTTAAGGTCACTTCATTATCCAGGGAACCAATCCTGGATGATACTGAAAGGTCTTCAGGTTGTGGTACACTCAGCGTAAAACAGTTTTCATAGTCGGCTTGTCCGGCTACAGTAATACAAATACTGTAATCTCCGGAAGACAATCCGGATATATCCAGTGTATCTGTAAAGTCCAGTGTTTCATTTGTGTTTGGCCCGGTTACGGTTGCCGTATAATCCAGGGATTGGGCAGCAGCTATGGAAATACTTCCATTATTGCTGCTGCGGCAGGATTCGCCGGTTACCAGTATAGCAAAGTTGTCCGGGGGTAAGGTGAATACCGGGCAACCTGTTACATCCACTATGGTTCCGGCCGGGGTATCCGCACAGAGGTCCAGACTATTGGGAACCCCGTCATTATCTGCATCGTCATCACAGAGGTCTCCAATACCATCTCCGTCCGCATCGGCCTGATCTGCATTGGCCACAAGCGGGCAATTATCGTCAATATCGAGGACACCGTCGTTATCATCATCATCGTCACAGGCATCTCCTGCGCCGTCTCCATCGGTATCCAATTGATTTGCATTTCCAATCAGGGGACAGTTGTCATCCACGTCCAGGACTCCGTCATTGTCATCATCGTCATCATCCTGGAAACCTTCCACAACAAAATCATCAATGACCACCCCTTCCTGATTCACTGCAGGGTCTGAATGAAACACAATTCGAAATATCACATTGGACGCATTTGTCAGATCAGTTTCTCCCAGGGCCGCGTTGCCTACGAAATCATAGGCATATTCGGTCAGGGTAGCATTCGTTCCTGTCCACTGAGCTCCGGGACAATTCTGGCAATCATCAGCACTGCCAGAACTTTCATTGGTTCGGTCACTGGTGTACCAATTGGGCTGACTGTTTACATTCCCAAGAACGTTCCAACTGCCTCCGTCATCCGTGGAATATTCCACATACACTATATCAAAATTCACCTCCAGGTCATAGGCCATGGTAAATTTGAGTACGGGAGCCAGGATGGATGACATTTCATAGCAATTGCTCACCAGGTAACTTTTTACCCCATCCGGATGATTTCCGTTGAGATTGGTCCCATATACCTGTGTTCCCGATGCTGCCTGATTCAGCGCAGTACCTGCTGGCGCACCCCTTTCCCAGATACTGTTGTTAGGATCACCATCATTGTAGGTCACTAAAGCATCAGTACCCGATTCGAAAGTGTTTAACGCATCTCCAACACCAAAGGCATTCGCAAAAAAGGTCTCACTTTCTGTATTGTTCTCTGCAAAGGCATCATTAGCAATAGTGGTTTCTAC
>CAJHYA010000007.1_pt1 | contig 16041 bp, 16 predicted proteins | sample 9198611 | NCBI WGS metagenome assembly CAJHYA01 (sample SAMEA7708353, study PRJEB35096) | sediment metagenome | biome: marine neritic benthic zone biome [ENVO:01000025]; feature: sediment [ENVO:00002007]; material: shallow marine sediment [ENVO:03000034] sea grass bed [ENVO_01000059] ... | reverse complement strand
CGCGTTAATTTGGAACCTCGGTTCACTATTGTTGTTATCTGCGAGCAACAGTAATAACCTGCCATCTTCAGGAGGATCCTCAAGTGTATTTGAAATAGTAACATTTACAACTGTTTCATGACTCAATAATTTAGTAGGCGTCCTTACTGAGTTAGACTCCTGTTATAACGTGCAAAAAGGGGAATCGGTATGGTGAGATCAGACAAAATCAGTACCTTTTATCGAAAATATGAGCTATCGTGCATAAATATATAATGCCCTTTTTTCTGGCCATTGGCCTGATTTCCTGTGGCCCCGGGCAGACCTCCGGGGCTGATACAGTTGTAAATGTTACTATTTCAAATACACTTGAGGATCCTCCTGAAGATGGCAGGTTATTACTGTTGCTCGCAGATAACAACAATAGTGAACCGAGGTTCCAAATTAACGCGGGCCTGAACGCACAACCCGTGTTTGGTCAGAATGTTACAGGCATGAAACCCGGTGAAAAGCAGGTCTTTGATGGTACGGTATTTGGGTTTCCCTATCCAAGCATTGCCGATCTGCCTGCAGGGGATTACTGGGTACAGGGTATGCTGCATGTTTACGAGACCTTTAACCTGTCCACGGGCCATACCGTGCAATTGCCTATGGATAATGGCGAGGGACAGCAATGGAACAGATCCCCGGGGAATCTTTACAGTAACCCTCAGAAAATTACCATCCCCGAAAAGGGAGCGGTCTCTTTTGAAGTTGTGCTGGATCAGGTAATTCCTGATATCCCTGAACCTGAGGATACCGAATGGATCAAGCATATCAGGATCAAATCAGAAAAGCTATCTGAATTCTGGGGACGTGATATGTATTTAGGAGCCCATATACTATTACCTAAGGGATTTTATGATCACCCGGAAGCGCAATATCCCCTTATGGTTTTCCATGGGCATTTCCCCTCTGATTTCGGCGGATTTCGTACAACACCACCCGATGAGGACCTGGAACCCGAATATTCTGCGAGATTTGATGTGGAAGGCTATAATATCGTACAACAACAGGAAGCTTACGACTTCTATAAACGATGGAATGAACCAGACTTTCCGCGATTTTTAATTATAGAAATACAGCATCCAACCCCATACTATGACGATTCCTATGCCGTTAACTCGGCCAGTCAGGGCCCCTATGGGGATGCCATTACTTACGAACTTATCCCGCATATTGAGAAAGAATTCAGGGGAATTGGCGAAGGCTGGGCCCGTTTCCTGTATGGAGGTTCTACCGGTGGTTGGGAAGCCCTTGCTGTACAGGTAAAATATCCTGAGGAGTATAATGGCTGCTTCGCCGCATGTCCGGACCCCATTGACTTTCGCGCCTATTGCCTCACTGACATTTACGAAGACAAAAACGCCTATTACTACAACAGTAACCATAAAGAGCTGGAAGTTCCTGCACACAGAGACTATTTGGGGCAGATACAGACTACGGTACGGGAGTACAACCACCTGGAATTGGTTTTGGGCGATAAATCCCGTTCAGGGCAGCAATGGGATATCTGGGAGGCGACTTATTCGCCCCAGGCTGCTGATGGATACCCGCAACGGCTCTGGGACAAGTATAGCGGTGAGATTAACCCCGAGGTTGCTCAATACTGGAAAGAGAACTACGATTTGCGGTATATTCTTGAGCGCGACTGGGATAAATTAGGGGAGCAGCTTCGCGGTAAAATACATATCTACTGCGGGGATATGGATAATTACTATCTCAATAATGCGGTATATCTTATGGAAGATTTCCTCGAAAACACTACTGATCCTTACTATGAGGGAGAGGTGTTGTACGGAGACCGGGCAGAACATTGCTGGAATGGGGATCCGGAACTGCCCAATCACCTGAGCCGACTACGGTACAACAGCATGTACGTACCCAAAATTATGAAACGCATCGCGGCCAGTGCCCCCAAGGGCGCAGACCTTAGCAGCTGGCGCTATCGTTAATCCCAAAATTCAAATGAAAAGAACTTGTTTACTCCTTCTTTGCGGACTGCTGCCGGTCATCATGCTGGCTCAGGAATTCAGGACCATATCAAAAAAAGAACTGAGGAGTAAGATAGAGGGGTACTGGCTGGGACAGTTAGTGGGCAACTATATGGGCTTTCCTTTCGAATTTGTATACAGTGAGACGCCTGCCCCTGTATTTATTGATCGTTATTACAATGTGACCGATTCTACGGGGATTAAAATGAATCATACAGACCGGAGAGGCAATGTAAATATCTTTGCTGATGCTCTCGGTGGGGCCTGGACCGATGATGATACAGATATTGAATTTGTAACCCTGCACGCCGTTGAAGCTCACGGCCTGGATCTCGATTACCAGGAGATCACAGCGGCCTGGAAGAAACACATCAATCGGTTTATCTGGGTAAGTAACCGAAAAGCCAGGGATCTGATGGAAACAGGCATGGTGGCACCCGATACCGGCAAGAAGGAAAATAACCCCTATTGGTTTGCGATAGACCCACAGCTGGTCAATGAAATCTGGAGTGTATTCTACCCCGGGATGGTTGACAAGGCCGTATCCAGGGCCGAATGGGGCGCTCGTATTACCAGTGATGACTGGGGAACCCACCCGACAATGTTTTATGCGGCCTTGTACAGTGCTGCTTTTTTTGAGAAGGATGTTGAAAAGCTTTATGATATCGGAATGAGCTATATCCCTGAATCGAGCCCGTTTTACAAGGGGCTTAAGGATGTGAAGCGATGGCATAAGCAACACAGCGATTGGAAAAAGACGCGGGAATTGATCAAAACACATTACTTGCGCTATCCGGAAACCGTTGAGAATCCCTGGTTTCATGAAGTATCTGCCATGGTCAATGGTCTTTGTGGCGCCATGGCGATCCTGTACGGAGAAGGAGATTTTTTAAAAACAACCGGCATTGCGGTGACAGCGGGCTATGATTGTGATAACCAGGCGGCTACCTGCGCAGGATTCATAGGCGTACTCAACGGAAGCCCTTGTATCCCCGGGGAGCTGACCCATGAGATGGGCTTCAATGAGACCTGGGATAAACCCTTTAATAATCAATACATAAATTATTCCCGGGACCACTTGCCCAACCTCACCTATATTTCGGATATTATCGACCGAATTCTGGCCGTTTCAGAACAGGCCATTCTCGAAAATGGTGGGGAACGATTGCAAAAAGAAGGAGAAATCAGTTATCGTATAAGGATAAAATAATGGAATACAGAACATTTGGAAGAACAGGATGGAAAGTAAGTGAAATAGGTTACGGGATGTGGGGTATGGGTGGCTGGAAAGAATCGGATGATCAGTTATCTATGAAATCCCTCGATGTGGCCGCGGAAATGGGAGTCAATTTTTTTGATACGGCCTGGGGCTATGGTGAAGGCCACAGTGAAAGACTGTTAGGACAATTGCTTAACAGACATTCCGACAAGAAACTATATACGGCTAGCAAGATCCCTCCGAAAAATTTTTCCTGGCCTGCCAGGACAGAGTATGCTTTTGAAGATTCTTATCCTGAAGCACACATTTTGGATTATACCCATAAAACGCTTAAAAATTTAGGGAGGGAGCAGATAGATCTTATGCAGTTCCATACCTGGGACGAAAGCTGGACAAATCGTGAAGAATGGCAACGTGTGGTTGAGGACCTTAAAAGTTCTGGAAAGGTCGCTGCAATGGGAATCAGCGTTAACCGCTGGGAACCAGAGAACGGCATCAAAGCGTTGGAAACAGGTTTGATAGATGCAGTACAGGTTATCTACAACATCTTCGACCAGGCACCTGAAGATGTGCTTTTTCCGCTTTGTGACCGTTTGAATATTGCCGTAATTGCCAGGGTACCCTTTGATGAAGGGACCCTTACCGGGAATATCACCAGGGATACGGTTTTTCCTGAAGGGGATTGGCGGGCTTCCTATTTTGTGCCCGAAAACCTCATTGCCAGTGCTGAAAGGGCAGACCGGCTAAGGCCTGTGGTCCCCGAAGGGATGACCATGGCGGAAATGGCCCTCAGGTTTATTCTGATGAACAAGACCGTGAGTACAACGATCCCCGGCATGAGGAAACTTAAAAACGTACTGGCCAACGTGCAGACTAGTGATGGGAACGGATTACCCGAGAATTTGTTTACAGAGTTAAGAAAACATCGATGGGACCGTACGCCTACGGCCTGGTCTCAATAAAATAAATTATAAAATGGACTGGAAAAGACTTAGTTCACAAGTAATTGCGGCTATCCTGCTTTACACCCTGATATCGGTCATCCTGGAAAAGGACTACAGCATGGAAACCTGGCTGAATGAAGGAAAGGAAGCCCTTATTTTTGGGGTGATTTTTGGAATATTGATGTGGCTGCGGATGCGCTTTCGGAAACGTGAATAGGATTTTATTTGGCAAACAATTGCCCCATATCTTTAAAGGCCTTGAATTCCAGGGCATTGCCGGCAGGATCCAGAAAAAACATAGTGGCTTGTTCCCCTACCTGGCCTTCAAAGCGTATGTAGGGTTCAATCACGAAGGAAACACCTTTGGACTTTAGGTGCTCTGAAAAGGACTGGAAGGTCTCCCAGGGAAGGACCACGCCATAGTGCGGTACCGGGACATTTTTGCCATCTACGGGATTGGTATGCAGTTCGTCCTCACTCCGGGGTTTGTAGTGGATAACCACCTGGTGGCCAAAAAGGTTGAAATCAACCCAGTGGTCGCTGCTGCGTCCTTCTTCACATCCCAGGACTTCACGGTAAAAAGTACGGCACTCTTGCAAATTATGCACGGGAATAGCCACATGAAAAGGGGTAATATCCATATCATACAGTTTTCTTCAAAAGTAGGCCTTTTCTAGGATTTCAAAAAGTCTGCAATTTGATGGTTTACCTCTTCCTGATGCATGGAGTGGCCCAATCCCTGTGTCCTGATTAATTTGCTGTCTTTCCAGCGGGCATGTACGCGCTCGGATGCACTAAAAGGAGCAATGGCATCCAGCTCATCGTGAATAAGCAGGCCTTTTACCTGCAATTTTTCGGCAAATTTTGAGGTTGAAAAATCCTGTATCCCAAATCCAAAGTGCATTTGGAAATAATTGTCCAGGGCCCGCATAACCCGGTTGTTGAATTTCAGCAAATTTTGGTAGTGATCCATGATCTCCGGAAATTCTGAAGGAGCACCAATAGTAACTACTTTTGCTATTCCGTTAGGGCCGTATACGTATTGATGGTATACCGCTGTCATCCCGCCAACGGAATGCCCCACAATGCTATGGGGATGATATTCGTTTTTCATCCGTTCCAAACATTCGGCATATAAGAGTACATTGAGAATCTCCCCACCCGATCTTCCGTGGGCAGGCGCATCAAAGGCAACAATATCAAAGCCTTCCTCTTCCAGTATTTTGATCAGATTCCTCCACCGGAATGTATTGCTTTCCCAACCGTGCAGAAGCATTACACGCTCCCTATTACCCGGCCAGTGATAGGTCTGGAGTTGGACCCCACCAATTTCAATGATTCGGCTCCGTGCTTTTTTCAAATAGTCTTCCTGTATGGGGAGCACCTTACCCTTTCTCGGCGTACAAAAGAGCGTAAAGGCCTTTTCTGCAGCTAATTTTGGGGAAAATAGGGCCAAAATATTGAAATAGGCCCCGTAAAGCGGAGGAAGTATTCGGGTTAAGATTCGCTTCATTTACAAATGCTAACTTTTGGCAACTTCAACGTTGAATCCAGATATACAGCCAACAGGATTTAACTATGCTGCGAAAGACAAAGCTAAAAAATATGACCTTATTCCCAGCCAACCATAAGGTATTTGATCTGGGCTTTATCCGGGATCTGAACCTCCTCAATATTGATGTCTCGTGTATAGCGCAAGCTTGCAGGGAGTTCTTCCCGGTCTATAGTAAAGTACAGGTCGTGATCCTTTATAAAAATGACAACATTGTTTATGGAGGTAACCACTTTTTTGATCTCGTATTGGTCTCTGATATCTTTAAATGTACTGGACAGGCCAATACCCTTGTCCGTAAGGTATCGGGGGTCGTTGATCCTGATATTGCTGATCCCCTGAATGCTATCGTTGTTGGGAGTAACCGTTAACAGTGGTTTTCCTCCTTTTTCAAAGATGTTTATGCGGTTTATTTTGGCGAGGGAGAAGGAGGAATCGTTAACCACCGAATCTGCTGCATACAGGGATGCTATATCAGCAAATGGTGTGTCACGGTTTAAAAGGCCTACACCTTCTTTACGGATACTAAACTGCAGGTCCTTTTCCTGTTGGCACTGCCAAAACAGTCCGATTGTTAATAACAGCAGGGGGAAATGAATTTTTTTCATCTGGATTAACGCATCATTTTTTTCATGACTCCTAATACTCCGCGAATGAAGGTTGCACTTGTTAGCACTTTGACCACAGGGTTTTGACGGGTACTCCTTCTGCTTCGTGTTGTCCTTCGCGAACGGCTTGTTCGTTCTTCTCTTTCGACTTCTTTTTTGGCTTCTTCTTCGGCCTGTTCTATTTTTTCATTGAGCAGCTCGTAGGCGCTTTCCCGGTCAATAACCTTATTGTATTTTGGAACGAGTTCAGAAGTCTTTATTTCGGCCTTAAGCTCTGAAGGTGTTAAAATATCCATTCGGCTCATAGGTGCCCGGAGCATGGTAGCTGCCAATGGTGTTGGCCTCCCTTTCTCATCCAGGGCCGTGATCAGCGCTTCCCCTATTCCGAGGGAAGTCAGTACTTGTTTGGTATCGTAATAATCAGATAGCGGATAATTCTCTGCTGTAAGTTTGATAGCCTTGCGGTCACGTGCAGTAAAAGCCCTCAGTGCATGTTGTACTTTTAGCCCCAGTTGTGCAAGGACTTCATTGGGTACATCGGTGGGATTTTGAGTTACAAAATAAAGGCCTATTCCCTTGGAACGAATAAGTTTAACAATACTCTCAATCTGCTCTAACAGCGCAGAGGACGCTTTTTTAAATATCAGGTGGGCCTCATCAATAAAAAAGATCAATTCGGGCCGGTCACTGTCGCCCTGCTCAGGAAAGGTGGAATAGATTTCCGCCAGAAGGCTCAGCATGAACGTAGAGAAAAGCTTGGGCCGGTCCTGAATATCGGTAAGCCGGATTATATTGATTACCCCTCGTCCTTCATCATCAATTCGGGTAAGGTCGTCCACATCAAATGACTTTTCCCCGAAAAACAGGTCGGCTCCCTGTTGCTCCAGTTCAATGACCTTACGCAGGATGGTGCCGGTGGAACTGGTCGATATTCGTCCGTAAGACTCCGTAAATTCCTTTTTTCCAGCCCCTGTTGCGTATTGTAAGGCCTTTTTGAAATCCTTCAGGTCCAGTAGTGGTAATTTGTGGTCATCGCAATATTTGAATATCACGGCCACAATCCCTTCCTGGGTAACGCTCAGGTCAAGGATCCTCGAAAGCAATATTGGGCCAAATTCAGACACGGTGGCCCTGAGTTTAACCCCGTCCTGTTCCGAGAGCGATAGGATTTCCACAGGGAACCGCTTGGGTTCAAAAGGCAGTCCTATCTTTTCATGTCGTTCGTCAATTTTCGGATGTCCCGGACTGGGTTGAGCCAGACCGCTGAGGTCGCCCTTAAGGTCCATCAGTAATACGGGTATCCCTTTTTCACTTAGGTTCTCGGCAATTACCTGCAGGGTTTTGGTCTTTCCTGTTCCTGTAGCACCCGCAATTAAACCATGGCGATTCAGGGTTTTGAGCGGAACTTTAACAAAGGCCCCGGAGACCGGTTCCCCTTCGTACATGGCAGAACCCATAATCAGGTAATCCCCTTTGGTAGTATAGCCCTTTTCGATATGGGCAAAAAATTCTTCCTTGCTTGACATAGCTGAAATTTAAGCTAAAAATAGGGTAATTTTTTGGGAATTGGGCAGTGTTGAATCCGCGATTTCATTTCAAATCCAAATGTATTCGGACGGGGATATGACCGTTAAATACTATCTTTGCCGAATGGCAGATAAACAAGTGATGGCGCAAGTAGATAAAGGGACCATGCTGCCCTTGATGGAGGCCTTTTACACAATCCAGGGAGAAGGTTACCATAAAGGTACGGCTGCCTATTTTATCCGGGTTGGAGGATGTGATGTGGGATGCCATTGGTGTGATGTGAAGGAAAGCTGGAATGCGGATATCCACCCGCCCACTGCTATCCAGGATATTGTTGAAGATGCGGTTAAATATTCGGATACCATTGTGGTAACCGGGGGTGAACCCTTGACCTGGAATATGGAACCCCTTACCTCGGCCCTAAAAACAAAAGGACTTCAAACGCATATAGAAACTTCAGGAGCCTATCCCCTCAGTGGTTCATGGGACTGGATCTGTCTGTCTCCAAAGAAAAACAAGTTACCGCTAGCTGATATTTATGAGCAGGCAGATGAGTTAAAGGTAATTGTCTATAACAAACACGATTTTCAATTTGCAGAGGAACAGGCGACCAAAGTAGGTGAAGATTGTGTGTTGTATCTTCAGCCGGAATGGAGTGTACGCGAAAAAGTGATGCCGCTTATTGTGGATTATGTAATGAGAAACCCCAAGTGGCGGGTTTCACTTCAGACACATAAGTACCTCAATATTCCCTAGAAGTTAATCATTGTCCGCCATTGGCCTGAAGGTCCAGCAGGCATTGGGAATCCAGTGCGGGTATGGCCTGTCCTTTTCCGGCTATGGCACGACTTTCCAGTATCCCCATTAGCCCACTTCCAAACTCTATTTCCGCCTGCATAAGGCAATTATCAACATCACAGTGGTTATTGGACTGGGGATCTTCATGTGAATTTACAGCAGGGGATCCCAGATTTACCAGTCCGATCAAATGGCCTAATTCATGGCTTAGGGCCGCTTCTTCAACATCTGCGATCGTAATCAGAGCACTGCGCCCGGCAATTGCCCGTACTGTGCTTTCATGGATTACCATAGAGGTGTTGCGGTATACTGCCCCCAGGGTTACCAAACCCTGTTGTTCATCGTCGCTATCCGAAGGAGCATCGGCAAAGTAGATATAAATGGCAAGGGTATTCCCTTCATTATAAGCCGTTCGATTTTCCGTTTCCAGGTCTGCAACTTCCTGTAAGGTCAGGGTTTCCTCACCCGGGGAAGGCAGGCTTCGGTATTGTATGGTTATGTTTTGTTTAAAAGTGCGCTCCTGCAGGAAGGTCTCGAAATTGTCCATGGCCACTGGGGTTGGACGAAAACCTTCAACATAAGCCACTTCAATGAGTAAATCTGTATAATTGGTATTGGCCAGGATATCATGAGCAGAATCTCCGGTTGCCAGGAGGTTGGCCGATTTGTCAATTCCCGGTTCATTGATGGTATCCGGGTTGTCGTCTTTGGCACAGCCAAGCAACAAGGTGAGGCCGGCAAAAAACAAAAGTAATGGGAACCTTTTCATAGCATTGAATTCACAATTCTGATTTATAACGCGTTGAGCAAACTTCTATTATGCTTTTTTCGATAATCGGGCCAAATATTCGTGATGATCCCCGGAATATAACAATTCACAAGCAAGACCATGGCTTTCGGCCACGTCACCCAGCAGGCCGAAGTCTATATAGAACCAGGGGAAAGGACTGTCTTTTTCTCCCTGATACCCGATAGCAAATGTCAGTTCCCCATAGTAATCCTTATGAGCAGGTATTCGGTAACTGCCGTCCTCCTCTTCATACATGTACAAAATATCTGTACTATCGGCCAGGATGTAACCCCCTGGCTTCAACAGGGTCTTTAGGTGTTCCAGGAATTTCCCGAGTTTGTCCACTTTCCCGGCAATTCCGATACCATTCATCAACAGCAGTATCGTATCAAAATGCGTGCCGGAATAGGCATGGATGTCGGCGAGTACAGTGTTTTTGATCCCCCTTTTGCTGCATACGGCTATTGCTCCGGGTGAAGCATCCAGAGCAGTTACTTCAAATCCCTGTTGTTGGAGGTATAAACTGTGGCTTCCGGCACCACACCCCACATCCAGAACACTTCCCTTACATTGTTGCAGGGCTTCCTGCTCCAATAACGGCATATCTTTGAAATCACGAAAAAGGTGCGGTAACGGGAGCAAGTCTTCCTGCTCTAATGAAGAGTAGGTAACAAGGTCTTCCGTGTATGTTCCATCCTGATAGTCCTGAAGTGCCTTTCCGTAGCAGTCCATCGCGGTATATTTGCGAATTGATTACAAATGTGAGACTTTTGAGTTGATTGGAAAAATAACAATACAAATGAAGGACGGGCATCGCGAAGGGGATATGGACAAATTTTTGGAAATCCTGCCATCACTGGCAGCACGAAAGCGGCAGGAAAACAAACGTTTTTTTCAAAGGTTGAAGAAGAAAACACCCAGAAATCTGGATTCCCTTATGCTGGAAATGCACACGGAAGAATTTGAGCAAACCGACTGTTTACAATGTGCTCAGTGCTGTAAGACCACGGGCCCCCTCTTTACCCAGGCCGATATTGAACGCATATCCAAAAAGCTGCGGATGAAACCAGGGAGGTTTATCGAAACCTATTTACAATTGGATGAAGAGCAGGATTATGTATTGCAGGAGCTGCCCTGTACCTTTCTGGGGGAAGACAACCATTGCATGATCTATGATTTCCGGCCAAAAGCCTGTCGGGAATTCCCGCATACAGACCGTAAAAATTTCCAGCAGATCAGCAACCTGACACTAAAGAATGTAGCTATTTGCCCGGCAGCCTACAATATTGTAGAAAAAATGAAGGCTCGTTTAGGCAGGGATATGTGACTATTACAAAAATGGCTGTTTTTTACTGTGAATCAGGAAAGTATTATTTTTATGCGCTATGGAAACCATTCTGAATTATTTTGAAACCATTCCATCTTCCCACAGGAGCGCCCTCCTGGTTTTGGGAATAAGTTTTTTCTGGTTGCTTGAAGGCGCTGTGCCCCTGTTCAGGTTTAAGTACAAAAAATGGCGTCATGCCCTGCCAAACTTCTTTTTTACCCTGACCACCATCATCATCAATTTTGCGCTGGCTTTCCTGTTACTGAAGTCAAGTGATTGGGTGGCTGCTAATGATTTTGGTATAATCAATTGGATCTCGGGAATGCCCCTTTGGCTATACGTTATTCTGGGTGTTATGTTGTTGGACCTTATCGGAGCTTATCTGGCCCATTATGTGGAGCATAAGGTTAAACCGTTGTGGATGATCCATCTGGTTCACCACACGGATCACGAAGTAGATACTACCACAGCCAATCGTCACCACCCTTTTGAAAGTCTGGTTAGGTTCGCATTTACCCTCCTGGGTGTTTTTATCGTTGGGGCGCCCATCGGAATCGTAATGCTTTACCAGTCCCTTTCTTTGGTAGCCACGCAATTTAGCCATGCCAACATACGACTCCCCAGGCAGGTGGATGACGTAATCAGTTGGATTATTGTCTCACCTGATATGCATAAGGTTCATCACCACTATGTCCTTCCCTACACGGATTCCAACTATGGAAACATCTTCTCCATCTGGGACCGCATGTTTGGTACTTTCATGAAACTGGACCGGCAAAAGATCATTTATGGTGTGGACACTTTCCCGGACAGGAAGGAGAATGCAAGTGTTACAGGCCTGCTCAAACAACCTTTCCATAAATATCGAAAACCTACTTCAGTAGCGGTAGAGGAATGATCAGGGGTATAGCAGGTATTGCGACCGGATCTTCCGGAATGCATTCAGACCCTGTTCCCATCCCTTTCGTATTTCAATTTCAGATTTACCGGCTTCGATCGCAGCTTGCAAGATAGTAGTTCCGGCATGTTTGGTAAAACCTGAGGTCTTGAAAAACTTCGCTTGGTCCTTCGTATTGCCATATGCAGCTATCAACCACTTCAATGAAACAGAGCTCATTCGGGGATGTTGACTAAGATCTTCACCATAGCAGATCTCCCCTTTGTGTTTTGGATTTTTGGAACCGAAATTGGGTACGGGCTTATAGGAAAAAGAAAAATGTTTTTCGTTCAAAAACGGGGCACCAAAACGCTGAAACTGGAATTCAGTCCCCCTTCCTGCATTCACATGGGTCCCTTCAAATAACCCCAGACTGGGGTACAGGTTTATGGCGATATCATTAGGTAAGTTTGGGGAGGGTCGGATAGGCAGGGAATAGGGTTTATGGTGTGAATAGTTTTCCAGTTTGATTACCGTAAGTAATACCTGGGTCCCGCCAGCCAGCCAGCCTTCCTGGTTGATCATTTGTGCATATTCCCCAATGGTCATGCCATAAACCAGGGGGATAGGGGTCATTCCCAGAAAGCTCTGATGTTCTTCTTCCATGGTCGGGCCGTCTACATAATGCCCGTTTGGATTGGGGCGGTCCAGCACAAGTACTGGAATACCTTTCTCTGCGCAGGCCTCCATTACCAGCTGTAAGGTGGCGATGTAGGTATAAAAGCGAACCCCCACATCCTGAATATCAAATACCACCAGGTCCAGATCCTCCAATTGGTCAGCTTTGGGTTTTCGGTTTTGACCGTAGAGGGATATTATAGGAAGTCCTGTTTTGGCATCTGAACCATCCTTAACGGCTTCTCCGGCATCTGCCGTTCCCCTGAAACCGTGTTCGGGGGCAAATACCTTTTTGATATCCATACCCACGGCCAAAAGGGAATCCACCAAATGGGTATGACCTTCTCCTGGATGTTTAGGATTCTTAAAAATAACACTGGTTTGATTCGCCACGATCCCCAATCGTTTTCCTTTCAAAATATCCAGATATTGGGAGGTACGGTTGGCAGCCACAACAATAGGGAGGTCGAGTTGTGGTTTTTCCTGCGTTTTTGCGGATAGGGTTTTGGAAGATGCCGTATTCCCGGGATTGCCGCAGGCGATCAGCCACAAAAACCATAATAATAATGTATTTTTGAGACCGGACTTAAAGGGCATACATTGAATTTAGCGTTTTATATTGCCAGGCGACTTATCAGAGGCGGAGATCATAAAATTAGCATATCTGCCCCAATAATAAAAATTGCCGTAGTCGCTATTGCCCTGGGCGTTATCATGATGCTGGTTGCTATTGCGACTGGGGTGGGACTCAAAGAAAAAATACGTGAGAAAGTATCCGTTTTTAATGGGCACATCCAGATCTACAACTTCGACAACAACCAGTCGGATGTGTCTGTGGTACCGGTTTCCCTGAACCAGGACTTTTATCCCAATTTTGACAGTGTTGAAGGGGTTGCACATGTGCAGGCGGTGGCAACCAAGGCTGGCATAATTCGAACCTCAGACACTTTCGAAGGGATCATTGCCAAAGGGGTAGGACCCGATTACCAATGGTCGGTTTTTTCAGAATACCTGATTGAAGGCAGAATCCCGGATTATAATGCGGAACTGAATGATGAGGTGCTAATATCAAACCTTATGGCCAACAGGCTGCAACTTGGATTGGGAGACACCTTCTTTACCTTTTTCCTGAGGGATGAAGATCCGGGAAAGATGCCCAATCAGCGGCGGTTTACCGTGGTAGGGATTTATGACAGCGGCTTTGAGGAGTTCGATAGCACCTACGTATTTGCAGACATCCGTCATATTCGGCGCATGAATCGCTGGGAAGATGATGAGGTAGGGAATTTTGAAATATTCCTGGAAAATTTCGACGAAATCGAAGTAAAAAGTGCTGAGATCTATGGGAAAACACTTTCCACTCTCGATACCCAGACGATCATGGGAAAATATTACAAGATATTTGAGTGGATTGGGTTGTTCGACTTCAATATTGCCATCATCATTGGCATTATGATCATCGTAGGGGGTATTAATATGATCACGGCATTACTGGTCCTTATCCTGGAAAGGACCCAGATGATAGGTGTACTAAAAGCGCTGGGCACAGACAATTGGCGGATACGCAAGATATTCCTGTATAATGCAGCCTACCTGATCGGCGTGGGGTTGTTTTGGGGCAATTTGATTGGACTGGGTCTTATCTGGGTACAGGATCAATATCGTTTGTTTAAGTTTCCAAATCCAAAGGAATATTACATTGACTATATCCCGGTTTCCATTGATGTTCCCACCGTGCTTATATTGAATATTGGCGTGTTATTCCTTTGCTTGCTCATGTTGCTATTGCCTTCAGTAATCGTAACCAGGATCACCCCGGTAAAGGCAATCAAATTCGAATGATCTCACCTCTTTCTCTTAGGAACATTTTAACGCCTTTACGGACAGGTCGTTTTTTTATGAACCCTATCTTTGCAGCTCATGGAATACGCCGATAATATACTTGAAACCATAGGGCATACGCCTATGGTAAAAATCAATAAACTAACCAGGGATTTACCCTGCCTGGTTTTAGCAAAATACGAAACCTTTAATCCCGGGAATTCCGTAAAAGACCGGATGGCATTGCAGATGATCGAGGATGCGGAACAGGATGGATTATTAAAACCGGGTGGCACCATAATAGAAGGTACTTCCGGTAATACCGGTATGGGGCTTGCCCTGGCCGCTGCAGTAAAGGGATATCAAATTATTTGTGTCATAAATGATAAACAATCCAGGGAAAAGATAGACATCCTCAAAGCAGTGGGTTGTACCGTTCATGTCTGTCCAACAGACGTAGCCCCGGATGACCCGAGAAGTTATTATTCTACTGCGAGGAGGCTATCAACAGAGATACCCAATTCCTGGTATGTAAATCAATACGATAATCCGTCCAATACCAAAGCCCATTTCCTTACAACAGGACCTGAGATCTGGGAGCAAACCTCAGGAAAAGTAACCCATTTTGTTGTTGGTGTAGGCACGGGGGGTACTATATCGGGTGTAGGTACTTTTCTGAAATCCAAAAACCCGGATGTAAAAATTTGGGGTGTGGATACCTATGGCTCTGTTTTCAAAAAATACCACGAAACAGGAATCTTTGACGAAAAGGAAATTTATCCCTATGCTACTGAAGGCATTGGGGAAGATATTCTGCCAAAAAATGTAAATTTCGATATCATTGACGGTTTCACTAAAGTCACGGACAAGGATGCTGCGGTCTATACCCGCCGACTCGCCCGGGAAGAGGGCATGTTTCTGGGGTATTCCGCCGGTGCTGCAATAAAGGGAGTCTTGCAGCTTTCTGAGCACTTTGGTCCGGAAGATGTAGTAGTGGTTTTATTCCACGATCACGGAAGCCGTTATGTGGGTAAAGTCTACAATGACGACTGGATGCGGGACCAGGGATTTTTAGAATAACTAACCTTAATCAAATATTCATGTTCAGATCATATTTAGCGCTATTATTTGTCCTGCTGCTGGTAGGGCCTGTATCTTCTCAGCAATTAAGCAGGAAGGAAAAAAAACTCGTAAAGACCGTTGAAAAGAATAATGCGGAGGCCATTGCTTTTTTGGAGGAGGTGGTCAACATAAACAGTGGCACCCTGAATAAGGATGGGGTAAAGGCCGTTGGAAAGGAGTTTGCCAATGCCTTTGAAGAAATCGGGTTTAGTTCGAGATGGATCCCCATGCCCGAGGAAATGAATCGGGCAGGCCATTTATTTGCAGAGATTAAAGGAAATAAAGGCAAAAAATTGTTGCTGATCGGACATCTTGATACGGTTTTTGAAGAGAACAGTCCCTTCCAGACCTTTAAAAGAGTCAATGACAGTATTGCCCATGCCCCCGGTGGTAATGACATGAAAGGGGGCAATATAATTGTTCTTTATGCCTTAAAAGCCCTGTATGAAAATGGCTTGCTGGGCGATGCTCAAATTATAGCAGCCTTTACCGGAGATGAGGAAAGTACCGGAAAACCCTTATCGGTCAGCCGGAAAGACCTGATAGAAGCCGCACAAGGCAGTGATATCGCTTTGGGCTTCGAAACATCAACAGGCTTTAATTATGCTACTGTTGCCAGACGCGGGGCTTCTGGATGGGAAGTCCAGGTTGAAGGTACACGAGCGCATTCCAGTGGCGTTTTCAATGATCGGGTAGGGGCGGGAGCCATCTTTGAACTATCCCGGATCCTGAATGCCTTTTACGAGGAAGTACGGGGAGAGGAATT
>CAJHYA010000258.1_pt1 | contig 16219 bp, 13 predicted proteins | sample 9198611 | NCBI WGS metagenome assembly CAJHYA01 (sample SAMEA7708353, study PRJEB35096) | sediment metagenome | biome: marine neritic benthic zone biome [ENVO:01000025]; feature: sediment [ENVO:00002007]; material: shallow marine sediment [ENVO:03000034] sea grass bed [ENVO_01000059] ... | reverse complement strand
GTCCTTCAATCGCTTTTCGGCATTTCTGGTCTCTGTGATGTCCCAATTGGCCCCGATCATTTTAAGTGGATTTCCATCCGTATCCCGTTCTATATGTCCCATACTCCGGATGATCCGGACTTGCCCATTGGGCCATACCACTCGAAATTCTGTATCGAATTCCTTCGCACCCTGCATGGTCAATTGCACTCCCTCTTCCCGAATCTTTAATTTGTCTTCTGGATGCAGGGCTGCTTCAAAAGCTTCGTTTACTCCGCTAAAATCTGATTTATGTATTCCGTACAGGGTATACATTTCATCGCTCCAAACGAGTTTATTATTTACCATGTCGTAATCCCAGACACCTATTTTTGCAGCTTGGGTAGCAACAGACAGGCGTTCGGATATCTCATGGTTGCTCAACTCCATTCTTTTTCTCTGGTCTATATCCTGGAAGGTACCTAAAAGACGCACACATTTTCCATTAACCATTTCCGCCTCCCCTTTGGCATGCACCCACCTAACATTACCCTTAGCTGTAACAATACGTAATTCGGTATCCCAGGGCTTACCATTGGCAATGCCATCACTTACCAGGGCGGTAATTTTGTCCCGGTCTTTTCCTTCTTTGTAAAAATTGATCCCTTTTTCCAGATCGGGGATATAATCCTGGGGCACCTCGTGTATTTCCTTAGTTATCCTGGACCAGAAAATGGTGTTGTTTACCAAATCCACTTCCCAACCCCCAATCCGGGCTACGTCCATAGCCCTGCTAATTAACTCTTTATCTCTGTGAGATTCGGTTACTTCTGCGAAGTAGATCACAAATCCGACATATTGTTCGTCTTCCCCGTACCATGGACTCAACTTCCATTCAAACCACTGAGGTTTCCCGTCAAGTGGAATAAAACGACTCACCTCTGATATGGTTGATTTGCCTTCGAAATACTCCTTATTGATTTTTGAGAAAGCATGAGGGACATGGGGAACTATTTCAAAATAGTTTAGGCCACTCATATCTTTTTCATGATCGATTTCTTCTGCCAGGCGATTGGAATAGTTGAGAATATTTCCACTACCATCCAATACGGCTACACAAAAGGGCGATTGCCTTATCGTAAACTTTGTAGTTGTTGTTTTCAATAGGGTTGGACTTTGATTAGTTTTAAAATTACATTATTTCCATTAACGTAAGAAATTACATCTAAAATATGTTGTAAAAACGCCGGGTTATGTAGTCAAATCCGATTTTGTGATTATGGGAACAGCAAAAAACTGGATTATTAGTCCATTATCATTTTCCGTATTTTTAAGGACATGGAACTAGATACATTTTTTGAGGCCATTCGAGAAGGCGATGTTGACCGGGTTGCAAGGTATTTATCAGATCATCCGCAATTTGTAAATACGAAGGACGCTAAAGGCTACACCCCGCTCGTCCTGGCTGCATATTATGATCACAGGGAAATAGTGTCTCTGCTTTTAAGTAAGGGAGCGAAAGTGACCCAAAAAGACGGTACAGGTAACAGTGCCCTGATGGGGGCCTGTTTCAAAGGATTTGAAGAGGTGGCCAAAATGCTTATTGAAGCAGGTGCTGATGTGAATGAACAAAATGCCATGGGGGGAACCTGCCTGATCTATGCCGCTACCTTCAATAAGGAATCCATTGTTCGTCTCCTTCTGGAACACGGGGCTAACGCTCAACTTAAGGATATGCGGGGACAAACCGCCCTGGATCATGCCCAAATGCAAGGATTCACTTCCATAAAGACCTTATTAGAACAAAGCAAAAACTAAATGACCGAAATGGAAGAGTTGCGTATCGCCCTGGTTCAGACCCCTTTGGTTTGGGAAGACCCTCACGCAAACAGGAAGCAGCTTTCTGGCAAACTGGAAACCCTGAAAGAGGAGGTCGATTTAATTGTTCTGCCAGAGATGTTCACCACTGGCTTTACTATGTCCCCTGAAGCAATCCCCGCCGAAGAAGGAGCCATTAGTCTGGATTGGATGAAAACTCAAGCTAAAAAATACCATTCAGGAATTATGGGCAGCATAGTCTATACCGAGGAGGGGAAACATTTCAACCGCCTTTTTATGGTAACACCGGAAGGAACCGTAGCCCAATATGACAAGAGACACACCTTTACCCTGGCAGGAGAAGACCAAAAGTACCAGGCCGGAAAGGATAAACTTTCCTTTGATTTCAGGGGGTTCCGGATTTGTCCTCTGATCTGTTATGATCTCAGGTTTCCCGTGTGGTCCAGAAATACTGAAGACTACGATCTTTTAATTTATGTGGCCAACTGGCCGGCACCCAGGATCGATGCCTGGGATTCCCTTCTTAAAGCGAGAGCCATTGAAAACATGGCCTATTGCATAGGGGTTAACCGTGTAGGAGCTGATCTCAACGGAAACCATTACCCGGGACATTCTGCGGTGTACGACTGCCTGGGAAATACGGTGGTATTTTCCCGTGAGGAAACGATTCTTCGTGCCACATTAATTAAGGCACATATAAATCAAAATCGTGAAAAACTGCAGTTCCTGGCCGACAGGGACTCATTTAGTTTGGAACGGTAAAGGTTTCTTCCATTTCCCAATTTGCCCTCACTTCTAAAACTTTGCCATAATATAGAACCTGCTCCGGTTGGATCTTTTTAAGGTAGTCTCCGGTATCCCACTTTCCGTTTTTGTTGGCATCTAAGATGAGCCTGATCAGGTAGCGTGCCGGTTCAATATTATTAAATTCAAACGCCTGGGGCTCAGTTGCGTAAATTTCCCGACGGGTCACCCCTTTATCGTTGGTTAATTGCACAATTACCGGGTAGTTTACCGTTCCAGCCAGATTGATCCTCAGGTTGCCATAATCTGCATAGCTCCCTGTGGAGAGGCTAAGATTGAGGGAGTCATGCGTGGCTCCAAAAAAGTCGGTTATCGCACCCGGGTAAAGATTTATGCGATATCTGGCATTGGCCTCCTTGGTGAACCCTAGGGACACCTGATTTTTTAGAGAATCCAGTTCCATTTGGATAGGAACAGCCACGGAATCCTGATCCATCATCGCAAAAAGTGCGGTGTCGATGGCCATAATGGGTGTATTCGCACTAAGGGAATAGCTATCCTCAAAGTTGATGCCACCGCGATGACTTGCGGTTATCACCAGGGAATCCGGTTCAAGAGAACGTGTTTTCACGGTAAAGGTGTCTCGTACGTCAAGTTGTTCCTGCAGGACTTCAAAAACAAGGGAATCCCGCTCAAAAGGCGTAAACCAATAATTCAAGGTATCCTTATCTGGCTCTGAAGCGACCAGCGTTCTTACGGTATCAGGCATCGGACTTAAAGCGTTGATTTGTACATGATCCGTACTCCCGGTAAAACCAAATATGATCTTATTGGCAGAAACCAGGCTGGGGATAACGGCACTGTAAGCAGGAATCTCCTTAAAAAGGGTCAGCACATAAGAGGTATCCGACGGCAACTCCAGGGTGTCTTGTAAAAATCCTATTTTATCTGTTTTGGGATCAAACAGATTATTCTTTCCCTCATCCTGGATGGCGCGAATCACATATTTTCCAGCTTTCAGGTTCTGTAATTCGAAGGTAGTAGCACTGTCCAGGGTATTGGTCAGGTAATACGGGGGACGTTTATAAATGGCAGAATCGGTATAGGCGGTATCCAGTTCATGGAGCATAACGCTTATAAATTGATCAGCTTTTTGGTTAAAAGCATCACGGACTTCACCTTTTACAGTCAGGGAATCGATATAGCTTCCTGTAGAAAAGACATAGGTCAGAAAACTGTTCGGGTTTCCCTCATTATTGTCAACGATGCTTTGCCCAAAATTCAGGGTATAGGTGGTGTTTTCCAGCAAGGTATCTTTTAGAATAATCTGAATGTATTTGCTGGCCTGCCCCTGAGGGGATATTTCTGGTTGATTCTTTAATGGGGGCGAGATGATTAACTGGTTCTGAACGTCCTCAAGCTTGATGTATTCATCAAAAAACAAGCGAATTCTTTGGGCATCAAATTCCAGGGAAAAATTTTCAGGTTCCGATTTGATCAGCACAGGAGGCGTAGTGTCTTTGGGTCCGCCTGTAGGACTACCTCTTTTTGCACATTGCCAAACGGCTGACAAGACCAGTAAAACAAATATGGAAGCCAATAACCGTCGCAGGAAAAGCATAGCGAATCTCTATGCGACAAAGAAACGATTAATTTGCAGAATTCTAAAATCAGGGGACTACGGCCATGGCGGCAATTGAAACGGTGACTCCACTGCTTTTTTGCAGGGCCCGGGCACAGGCCTCTAATGTACTTCCTGTGGTAATTACATCATCCACCAGAAGCACGTGTTTACGTGCCAGGGCATTTGGATCTTGCAGGAGGTAGAGTTCCCGGCTACCCAGCCAGCGATACCAGCGATTTTTTCTTGTTTGGGTTCTTGTATTTGCGGTTTTGACTAAGAGATCATCCCGGTATTCGGCACCGAAATGATGTGCAAGTTTTCGACCAAATTCGCTCACCTGGTTATACCCTCGTTTTCTTAGTTTTTTTATATGCAGGGGAACGGGAATTACTAAGTCTATAGTACCTTTCGGAACGCCTTGTTTGAGCAATTCCCCAAACCAATCGCCCAGGAATTCACCAAGCTGTATTTGCCCTTTGTATTTTAGGGCATGGATCAGATTTTGGACGACTCCTTTTTCCTGATAAAACAGCAATGCAGCCGCGCTATAGATCTCCGTTCTTCCATAAAAAATTCGATCAACAGCATTTTCCTTATGGAAATCAAATTCGGTGAGGGGTAAATGGTTTCGACAAACGGTACAAAGCAGCTGTTCTCCTCGATATAATCGATCATTACATCCAAAACACAATCTGGGTATCAGCACGTTGTTGATATCATTTGCTATATTTGATAGCTTAGAGAAGATCAAATTTTTTGGGAATTTCCGCGTTATAACTTAGCCTATTTCGATGCAGAATCAAGATAACAAGTTCAACTATAAAATTATCCTGGCAGCCCTTGTGGCTGTTATCCTGGGTATCTTGATTGCATTTTATTATTCTTATGCCCAATCTAATGCGAGGATTGGCTACCTGGAAGATGAGAAATCCTTGCTGGTTAAGGACCTCACGTTGATGAAAACCGAGGTAGACCGACTCTCTGCACTGAACGAGGTTAATGAAATTGAACTTCAGGACAGCCGTTACAGGGTACAGCAATTGATCGACTCTGTTGGCCGACTGAATTTCACCGTAAATAAACTCCAGGAATATCGCAAAGAACTCCGCATTTTGGAAGCACGTTATGATTCCATAAAGCTGAAAAATAATTTTTTCCGCTACAACAATATGCAGCTCACGCAGAAGTACGAAGATGCACGTAGCTTAATTGAAGAGTTGCGCGGCGAAAGTAGTTCTCTGGCAGAAATGGAAGCGTTATTGCGGAAAAAAAACCAGGAGTTGAGTAATGAGCTAAGAATTAAAAGCTACCTCAAAATGGATGATACGGAGGGCAGCGGTTTCCGCTTGCGAGGGGATCGCCCCATCAAAACCAATAAGGCCTCTACCATTGAGAAACTTCGGGGTTGCGTTACCATTAAGGCCGACCCTACAGTAGGAACTCGGGAAAAGATAATCTACTACCAGTTTTTAGGACCCAATATGCGTATTATTGAAGATAATGCGAATACCATTTCCGTTGGCGGTAATATCTACAGTAAACGGGTAGAGCTCATTTATTTGGGAGAGGAAATGAGTGTGTGCGATTTCATTACCATTCCGGAAGGCTCGCTCGGGCCAGGCACATACACGCTAAATGTTTTTGAGGATCAGAAATTACTCTCCACTTCTGAATTTCAGTTGAAATAATTCATCTTCTTTTTTCCTAATATTCTATTTTTGCCCAATGGCAAATCAAGAAGAGGTATTCAAAAAAGTAATCTCGCATGCAAAGGAGTACGGCTTTGTCGTTCAATCCAGTGAGATCTATGACGGGCTAAGTGCAGTGTACGACTATGCACAGAACGGTGCAGAGCTCAAAAATAATATTCGTGAATACTGGTGGAAAGCCATGGTGCAACTCAACCAGAATATTGTGGGTATCGATGCGGCTATCTTTATGCATCCCACTACCTGGAAAGCGTCTGGCCATGTCGATGCTTTCAATGACCCCTTAATAGACAACAAAGATTCAAAAAAACGATATCGCGCCGATGTCCTTGTGGAAGACCACGTGGCCAAAATTGAAGGAAAAATAGAGAAGGAAGTCAAAAAGGCGGCCAAGAGGTTTGGGGAGGCATTTGATCGTGAGCAATTTCTGAATACGAATAAGCGTGTACTGGACTACAAGGAAAAGGCCGATACCATTATAAAGAGATTGGCAAGGTCCCTGGAAAATGAAGATTTAGCAGATGTTAAACTGTTGATAGAGGAACTCCAAATTGTATGTCCGGTATCGGGTTCGCGGAACTGGACGGATGTAAAACAATTTAATCTCATGTTTGGCACCAAGTTGGGCGCCTCTGCAGATAGTGCCATGGATCTCTACCTGCGGCCTGAGACGGCACAGGGGATATTTGTCAATTTTCTGAATGTACAGAAATCCGGCAGGATGAAAATACCCTTCGGAATTGCACAGACGGGGAAGGCATTCAGAAATGAGATCGTAGCACGTCAGTTCATTTTCCGTATGCGGGAATTTGAGCAAATGGAGATGCAATTTTTTATTGCCCCCGGAACCCAAATGGAATGGTATGAGAAGTGGAAGGAGAACCGCATGAAGTGGCACCTTTCCCTGGGCATGGGCTCCGAAAACTACCGTTTCCATGATCACGAGAAGCTCGCCCATTACGCGGATGCTGCCGCCGATATCGAATTTCGATTCCCTTTTGGCTTTAAGGAACTGGAAGGGATCCACTCAAGAACAGATTTCGATCTGGCTAACCATGAAAAGTATTCTGGCAAGAAGTTACAGTATTTCGATCCGGAAAGGAACGAAAGCTATGTCCCTTATGTGGTGGAGACTTCTATTGGTCTGGATCGGATGTTCCTCTCCGTGCTTTCCCATGCCTATCAGGAGGAGACACTGGAGAACAATACCAGCAGGGTTGTTCTGAAAATCCCGGCCGTTCTTGCACCGGTTAAAGCTGCCGTATTGCCATTGGTAAAGAAAGACGGACTACCGGAAATTGCCGAGAAAATCGTGGAAGACCTGAGATGGGAATTCAATATTGCCTACGATGAAAAAGATGCGGTAGGACGCAGGTACAGAAGACAGGACGCTGTGGGAACGCCACTCTGTATTACTGTGGACCATCAGACACTGGAAGACGAAACCGTGACGATTCGCTATCGGGATAGTATGGAACAAAAACGGGTAGCCATTCCTGAATTAAGTCAGCGCATCAGGTCAGTGGTCGATATGAAGCACTGGCTGCATAAAATGAATACCGTCTAAAGCGCATACCTGAGCGTAACATTTGCATAATAATTCCTGTCGTTTCCCGGATAGTAATAGCGGGGTTCGTTTCCCCCGAAACCTATTGCATTAATTAGAACCGACTGGGCATATTGCTCATTGAGCACATTGTTGATCCCAACGCTTACATTCAGATTAAACTTTGATCCGATCGGTTTTTGTATTCCCAGACGGGTATTGTATACGGTAAAGGCATCACTGGATAATGAATTGTCATCCCGCAATGGGATTTCCCCCACATATTGCAAGGTATTATTCCAAAATAAGCCGTTCTTATGATTGAAACGCAATCCAAAATTCGCACGATGTCTGGGCACTCCGGTAAGCGGGTTTCCGGAATAATCTTCCCCGGCATCTGTAAATTCTATAAAACTGTGGTCGCTCAGGCTATAACTCAGGAAGGGGATCATCCGCAAACGACCTGAAATGGGAAGCAGCAAATTCAAATCCAGTTCTAGTCCCTGATGCCTTGTTTTTCCGGCATTTCTCCCAATAAATTGATCCTCTCCTACCCGTTCTGCTATCAACAGGTTTTTAATATCCATGCGATACAGGGAGGCAGTCATCCAGAAATGACCATTACGGCTTGCTATTTTACTGCCGAGCTCATAATTCATCCCGGTCTCCTGGCGGATATCCGGATTGATAACCCCATCCGGGGTAAGGGTCTCTTCCAGGTTGGGATTGGAGTATCCACGACTCAGATTAAGGAATATCTGATTTCCGCTGGTAAATGTATAACGCAGATCAAGGTTGGGCAGCGCGATTAGATTGAAATCGCGTCTGGCACTTTTGTTGTCGCTTCCCGTATTGAAACGGTCACGAAAATCGTATACCGTTTTATTGATATTCAATCCCAGCTGAAGCGCCAATTCCCTGCTCAAAGGCAGGTTCAGGGAACCAAAGGCATTAAATTGTCTTCGGAATTCGTTGTTATCACTAAGTTGTTGTCCTTTGAGGCTTCCTTGCCCGTTATTATCCCGATACAGATTTTCATACGTACTCCAATCGTATTCGTCCTTGTAAAGTTCTGCGCCAAAGGTATAATTGACCGGAACCGGTCCCTTCCCGAATTGACCGGAAAAAACAGACCGGAATCCATAGCCATTGGTAAACTCGTCCAGAATATTGAAGGGCCTGGGCTCATGATGGTCCAGATAGGTATAGAATACCGTCTGGGTATAGCGCAGCTGCTTAAATACCGTATTGGAGTAAGAAAGGCCAAGCAGGGTATACCGATTTGCTTCAAAGCCTTTGGCTTGTGCCCAGGTAAAGGCCGCCTGTGTGGGATCTTCCTCGAAAGCAGTAGCACCTAGTGAACTTGGGATTTGTGCCGTGTAATCGATGTAGTTGAAAAGCAAAGAGAGCTCGCTGTCATCGTTGAATTTGTAACCGGTGTTCAATAAGAGTCCATCCCGTTCAAATTGATTATTTTCTCGATACCCATCTGTCCTGAGATGGTTGTAATTTAAGTCCAGTATCCAGTGCTCATCCGCCAGGGAAAAACGGGTATTGTTCTTCTGCAGATTGTAACTCCCCAGGGTAAGGCTGCTTTGTAGAAAGGATTCTGTATTGTCAAAAGATTCGGCATTCAAGAGGATGGCACCGCCCAGGTTCGCCCCGTATCCGGTTCCCTTCGGACCTTTGATCACTTCAATAGCTTTGAGATTTTCAAGATCAAAGGCTTCCAAAGTGGAAAAGCCGCTGCCATTGGTCACCGGAATCTCATTAAAATACAGTCGCAGCTTATCCGTACCAAACGGAGTCCTCGCACCCACACCTCGTATGGTAATCCGGTTAGTATTCAAGGCACCAGACAACAAATACACGCCGGAAATCTGATTGATAGATGCTGTAAGGTCTATAGGGCTGTGGTTTTGAAATGCCTTTTCACGGATGATGGAAGAAGTAGTAATCCCCAGCGTTTTGTTTTTCTTCAAAGGGTCGTATAGGATAACCTCTTCGAGTTGAGTTACAGAATCCTTAGGCTGATCCTGTCCGGAACATATCAGGAGCCCCGCTAATAAGAAAATGGAAAATAACCGAGAATACATTCCTGGGAATTAGGCGCTAAATGTAAGTATTAAAACCTAAACCCGATGGACAATCCCCCCCGGTAAATAAAACTGTCCTGAAAATCTTCCGGATTGATATTTCTTCCAAAACCTCCAAAAATTTCAAGGGTAAACTTCTGACTTCTTGTGGCCCATTTGCTTCCCAGGCCTAAACCCAGGGCAATACTGCTGTAGTCTTCCAACCGGGGATTACCCACCTCCGGCGGAACTGCCTCTTCTCCCTTGTAGAATAATCCAAAGGCTTCGGCGAAAAACCCACTTCGGGGGCTATAGCCAAAATAGGCCCTGAAATTAGGCCCTATCCCAAAATTACCGTTATAGTCGTCCCCTTCATTATCAAAATATACGGTACCCCCCAAACTGGTATCCTCACTTAAGTAATATTCGTAAGAGAAGTCCACTGTGGTTGTAGCCAGGAACAACCCGATATTGAATTTTATTTCGTGATCGTCAGCCAGGACAGGATAAGCCTGAGCCAGGGAATATGAACTGATAAGCAGCATGGGTATCCATAATAGTTTTTGCTTCATAGGAGGGTACTTTATGGAATAAAGGTAATTCAACTTCTTTAAATTAGGAAAGATGCAGTTAGGTGCCCTTGGAAGGTATATGCCTTGTATAAATAATTAAGGAATAGGGGTTAAATAAGAGACAATCTTTACTTTTGGCACAAAATTCTGACATTGAAAATAGTATCCTATAACGTTAATGGAATCCGGGCAGCCTTAAATAAGGATTTCTTAACCTGGTTGCAGCAAGTGGATCCGGATGTGGTTTGTCTGCAGGAAATTAAGGCTTTGGAATCCCAATTGGAACTGGAACTTTTCCATCAGGCAGGCTATCGTTATAACTACTGGTTTAGCGCACAGAAGAAAGGCTATAGCGGGGTTGCCATCCTTTCCAAGAAAGAACCGGACAAAGTGGTTTACGGTACTGAAATTGACTACATGGATCATGAAGGAAGAAACCTCAGGGCAGATTTTAATGGCGTATCCATTATGAGTCTGTATGTGCCATCAGGCACCAATCTGGGCCGTCTGGATCATAAGCTGATGTACATGGCGGATTTTCAGGATTATGTAGACCAGCTCAAGAAGAAAACTCCCAATCTGGTCATATGCGGGGATTACAATATTTGTCATGAAGCTATTGACATTCACGATCCGGTTCGCAACAAAAACGTATCCGGCTTTCTGCCGGTAGAACGCGAATGGATGGGGAATTTTCTGGATAGCGGATTTATTGACAGTTTCCGCCACTTCAATAATCTGCCACATAATTATACCTGGTGGAGTTATCGTGCTAATTCCAGGGCAAAGAACAAAGGTTGGCGCCTGGATTACGGCATGGTCAGCAGGCCACTGGAAAACAGGTTAAAGCGGTCTGTGATCCTTTCTGAGGCTGTTCACAGCGATCACTGTCCCATTTTGCTCGAAGTAAAATAAAGCCGGGCGCAACTCTTAGAAACAGCGGAAAGGAATTATTACCTTTGCCACCAAATTCAGGAAAACATCCATATGCAATACGCTCAATTACCCCACACCGATATTGAAGTGAGTAAGATATGCCTGGGGACGATGACCTGGGGAAAGCAAAACACCGAAGCCGAGGGTTTTGCACAGATGGATTATGCAGTAGATCAGGGAATCAACTTTTTTGATACGGCGGAACTCTATCCCATCCCTGCACACCCGGATCGGTATGCACATACCGAAATAATTATTGGTAATTGGTTTAAGAAAACCGGGAAACGGGAAGACATTATTCTGGCCTCTAAGATCGCCGGAAGGGGTGATTTCACAAAGTTTATTCGCAGTACCGGATTCAGCAGGGATTCCATTATCGAAGCTGTGGAAGGAAGTTTGAAAAGGCTGCAAACAGACTATATCGACCTGTACCAACTGCACTGGCCAGAGCGAAACACCAATTATTTTGGACAGCGGGGCTACAATCACAATCTTATAGATTATTGGGAAGACAACATCCACCAGGTACTGGAAACCCTGCGCGATTTGATCAAAGCAGGTAAAATAAGGCATGTAGGACTTTCTAATGAATCTCCCTGGGGTACCATGCGATTCCTGGAAGAGAGCAAGGTACATGAATCACTGCCCAGAATGATCACCATCCAGAATCCCTATAGTTTGCTTAACCGCCTATTTGAAGTAGGCCTGTCAGAGATCTCCATAAGGGAACAAATAGGACTCCTGGCATATTCCCCTCTTGGGTTCGGCGTGTTGAGCGGCAAGTATCTCAGAGGAAAAAAACCACCAAAAGCGCGTCTCACGCTATTCTCCAATTACAACCGGTACAGCGGTGAGCAGGCTATGATGGCAACACAAAAATACCAGGAACTGGCCCAAAAGAATGGATTATCCCTGGCACAAATGGCCCTTGCATTTGTAAATAGCCGTCCTTTTCTTACAAGTAATATCATTGGAGCTACCACAATGGACCAGCTAAAGGAAAATATAGGTAGTATTGATGTTCAATTAAGCGATGAGGTTCTGAAAGGGATTGAGAAAATACATAACGAGGTTCCCAACCCTGCACCTTAGTTCAGAAACTACCATCGGCAACGTCATTCACAAAGTCAATTACACCCGAAAAATAATTCTTCTGGTCATCATATTGCGAAAGGTGACTACCATTAGGGCAGTGTAGATAACGCCCATTTTGCACCTCCCCGGCCATCCATTCCATGTGTTTGGGATCCATGGTATCGTGCTGTGCACCAATTACCAAAGTAGGAACAGCCAGTTCTTTCAGTCGATCTCTAACATCCCATTCCTTTAGCGTTGCATCTCCGGTAATCCCGAATTCGCTATATCCCTGCATATGTACATAGACCTGATTGTTGGCATGATTCAGGGTTCGCATTACAGCCTCCGGCCACTCTTCCGCGGGCCTCCGCAACACATGTTCTGTGTAGTAATGATTAAAGAGCAATTCCCCATAGTGAGGATTGGTAAAATCTTCGGCCTCTTCCATGGCCTTTATCTCTTTATAAACTTCAGGGTCCATCTGAGGCCCTAGCACTTCTTGTGCATAGGCGTTGTATTCCGGGATACTGCTCATCATATTGGAGATAATAAGTCCCTTCATGTTATCCTGGTACTTCAAAGCATATTCCATAGCCAGGATACCCCCCCAGGATTGCCCAAGAAGATAAAAATTGGAATTGTCCAGGCCAAGTGCCTTTCTGACCTGCTCCACCTCTTCTACAAAACGCTCGGTCGTCCAAAGACTTAGGTCATCCGGCTGGTCGCTATGGTAAGAACCCAACTGGTCATAATAGATGTATTCTATTTCTTCCTGAGGTAAATACCCATCAAAACATAGAAAAGCTTCATGTGTCATTCCCGGTCCGCCGTGTAGTAAAAGGACTTTTTTGGTAGGGTTGTTCCCTACGCGTTTGGTCCAAACCCGGAATTCGCCTTTCTCTGTTTGGATGGGGATCATTTTAATTCCTCCCGTAAACTGGTCGTCCCGATCTTCGAAACTCCAGTAGTTGTGTGTAGCTTGTTCAGCTAGTGTTTCTGGTGGCTGTTTACAGGACAGCATAAAAACAAGGCCCAGGAGCCAAATTACAGGCATTTTCATAATAGTGATTTTTATAACTGTTTTAAATTAGTGAATTATTGCTCTTATGGGAGCAGGTATTGGACAACCTCTTCTATTCTCGACACCAATACCGGCTGTATTCCGGTTTTTCCCCGACTCAGTTTATTGTGTCGGGAAATAAAAATACGAGAGAAGCCAAGCTTTTCAGCCTCCTGAATGCGCTGCTCCACACGTTGAACCGGTCGAACTTCCCCGGCAAGTCCTATTTCTGCGGCAAAACACCAGTTTTTTTCAATGGGCACATCGGCATTGCTCGACAAAATTGCGGCGATCACCGCCAGGTCCAGTGCCGGATCATCAATACTGATCCCCCCTGTAATATTAAGGAAGACATCTTTCGCACCAAGTTTAAAACCAGCACGTTTTTCCAGGACGGCCAGTAACATATTAAGCCTTTTGGCATTGTAGCCCGTGGCCGACCTCTGTGGGGTGCCGTAAACGGCAGTGCTTACTAATGCCTGCACCTCGATCATCAGCGGCCTCATTCCCTCCAGCGTTGCTGCAATTGCGGTTCCGCTTAATCCATCTCTATTTCCTGAAATCAGTACTTCTGACGGGTTGCTCACTTCCCTGAGGCCAGATTCCTGCATTTCGTATATCCCCAGCTCAGAGGTAGAACCGAAACGGTTTTTTAATGCCCTGAGGATCCTGTACACATAATGCCGATCTCCTTCAAACTGCAATACGGTATCCACCATATGTTCCAGGATCTTAGGTCCGGCAATATGCCCATCTTTAGTGATGTGCCCTATCAATATGACCGGGGTATGCGTTTCTTTCGCGTATTTGATCAACTCGGCAGTGCATTCCCGAATTTGGGAAATACTCCCTGCCGCAGATTCAATATGATCGGATTGCAGGGTTTGAATAGAATCAACTACCAGCAGATCGGGCTTAAGGGATTCGATCTGTTGAAAAACACCTTGGGTTTTGGTTTCGGTTAATATGTAACAATTTTCGTTGCCAGTGGCGATACGATCGGCCCGCATTTTAATCTGTTTCTCACTTTCTTCTCCGGAAACATACAGTACTTTGAAGGGAAGTTTTATTACGGTTTGCAGAACCAGGGTACTTTTGCCGATTCCGGGTTCTCCTCCCAGCAGCACCAGGGAGCCTGGTACCAGCCCACCACCAAGGACCCTGTTGAATTCAGCATCCTTCAAATCCATCCGGATTTCTTTTTCAAGACTGATATCCCGGATGCGTAAGGGTTTGGAAACCCGGGTATTTTCGGTGGAGGTCTTCCAGGAAGCGGTTTCTTTCTGAATGACTTCTTCAACTATAGTATTCCATTCTTTACATGCTGAGCACTGACCTACCCATTTAGCATATTGGGTCCCGCAATTCTGACAAAAGAAAGCTGTTTTGGTTTTGGCCATAGTCTCCCGGTCTTGGGAACAGGCATAAAGATATTGTGTCCGGCAAGAAAAACAAACTAAGAATCGGACCTATTTGGATATTACGCGAGCTGATTTGGTTTAATATCCGAAATCTGCCTTTAAAGCTTCCATCTTTTCCAGTGCCAGGTCTTTGGTAAGAAAATCTATTTCCCGCATTCCAAATGCCTTTTCGAAGGTTCTTAAGGCTTTTTTAGGTTCTCCCATCTCTTCGTAGTATTCACCCTCAAAATAGAAGCCCAACATAGTTTCTGGGAAGGCTGACTTACATAGGTCAGATAGCGGTTTGAGGGACTCGAAGTCGTCCTTTTTACGACAAGCGGCGTAAATGGCCATAATATCGTTTAGTTCTACTTTTTTCCGGAAACCGAAAAGACTTTCAATTTGGTCATATTTCTCTTGCAGGTATTGAAATACCGGCTCTTCAGAAGTCAGGATCTGTGTTTTGTATTCCCCCGGGCTTATCGGTTTAAAAATACCAAAAGTGCGGTCCCAGGCCTTGCCTAGTCCGTACGTAATAATAGAAGTATCATCAGCCCCTTTATATTCATCGTAGAAATAGTTGATGTTTTCTTTCTCAAGACTCTTCAATCCTCTGTCCAACTGCAGTATGGCATTTCGGTTGTCTCCCTGCCCTGTGGGCACGATGAGGTGATAGTAGATCTCCTGGTTAAGTGAATTAAGGCGTTCTGGTACCCTGCTTGCCATTTCGGGAGCCAGGAAGGGTGATATACTGATAAAGGAATTAAACAGGGATCTATCCTTGAACAGGAAGTAATTCCCGAAATTGGCGGTTATATCGTACCCCACAAAAATCTTAAACGGGGCTGTACGATAGGAGGTTTCCAAAAACGGCATTATTTCCATACCCAGGAATTCATAGAACTGAGGTCCTTTTTCGCCGGGCAATCCGCTCTGTTCATCAAAGGCGCAGTCGTCCCACCTTAAACGCTCAGGCTGTTGATCAATACCAACCACGATGCATTCCGGCATCCCCTGGAATTTGCTATAGAATTTTGCATTGGCAACCACGAGGTCAAATAAATATTCTCCATCCAGCACCACTACCAGTGGATATTTTTGCTCCGGTGTGTAGTTCTCCGGGATATAATATTGAATATTTCGTCTTTCCTGTAGTTTGAAAGACTCAAAAATTTCCTGTTTGATCTGGGCGTTAAGACCAGTGAAGGTCAGGGCCAGTGCTAAAAATATGAATATGTGTTTCATCCGTTGCTTTTATGGAGGTTCAGCCCAATCTAGCTGTTCCTGTTCCATAACGGAATGATGAGGAAGGATATTGCACCGAAGAAAACGATCATAAGGGTTTGTGCGATCCACATGATCCATCCAAAGGCGTCCCCCGAAACGGCACTGATACCAAATATGCCCAGTGATGCACTTACAGCTATTGGATAAAGGCCTATTCCCCCATTGGTGGTTGACATGGCAAATGCGCCGGCTACAAAAGCTACCAGTAACTCCCCGAAACTCAGCGGAATGGTTTCGGCAACAGTGTATTTTATCACCCAGAACATTAATACGTATGCCGCCCAGATAAAAAGGGTATGCAGGACGAAGGGCCATTTTTTTTCCATACGGAAGATACTCAATAGTCCATCCAGAAGGCCTTTGACGAAGTCTTTAACCCTGATGGCAAATCT
>CAJHYA010000041.1_pt1 | contig 16319 bp, 12 predicted proteins | sample 9198611 | NCBI WGS metagenome assembly CAJHYA01 (sample SAMEA7708353, study PRJEB35096) | sediment metagenome | biome: marine neritic benthic zone biome [ENVO:01000025]; feature: sediment [ENVO:00002007]; material: shallow marine sediment [ENVO:03000034] sea grass bed [ENVO_01000059] ... | reverse complement strand
GCCATTTTACCAAAATTCATGGGGTGGAAGCCGTCCACATCCTTATCGGGGTGTACGGCCATCAGGATATTTTCTTCATTGATATGTCTGGGCAATGGCAATTGCACAATGTAGCCGTCTATGTCCGGATCTTCATTTAATTGATGAACCAGGTCCAATAGTACCTCTTCAGTAGTTTCTTCCGGGAGGTGTTTGAGGGTGGATTCGAACCCAATGCGTTTACACGACCTTACCTTACTTCCCACATAGGTAAGACTGGCCCCGTCATTGCCTACCAGAACGGCAGCCAGGTGAGGAACTTTCTCTCCTCTTTCCTTCATTTGGGCCACTTCTGCGGCAATTTCTTCCTTGATTTGGTTTGAGATCTTTTTGCCGTCTAGAAGTACCATATGAGGCCGTATTACGTATTGTGGTTATTGAATTTGAATTAGCGCATGTTTTGCATCATTTGCATCATCTTCTTGCCTCCGCCTCCCTGCATCATCTTCATCATCTTGCTCATCTGATTGAATTGCTTGAGAAGCTGGTTTACCTCCTGAATATTCCTGCCGCTTCCCTTGGCTATACGCTTTTTTCTGCCGGCATCCAGGCTGGATGGATTAGCCCTTTCATCAGGAGTCATGGAATAAATGATGGCTTCCACATGCTTAAAGGCATCATCCTCTATATCCATATCTTTTAGGGCCTTTCCGGCGCCAGGGATCATTCCCATGAGGTCTTTCATATTCCCCATTTTCTTGATCTGCTGGATCTGTTTCAGGAAGTCGTCAAAACCAAATTTATTTTTGGCTATTTTCTTTTGCAGTTTACGAGCTTCCTGCTCGTCAAATTGCTCCTGGGCCCGCTCTACCAGGGACACGACATCCCCCATACCCAGGATACGGTCTGCCATACGGGCCGGATAGAATATGTCGATGGCCTCCATTTTTTCACCCGTACCGATAAATTTTATCGGTTTATTGACAACGGATTTAATGGATATGGCTGCTCCACCCCGCGTATCCCCATCGAGTTTGGTGAGGATAACCCCGTCAAAGTTCAATACATCATTAAAGGCCTTAGCCGTATTCACGGCATCCTGACCAGTCATGGAGTCCACTACGAATAGCGTTTCCTGAGGCGTTACCGCGTCGCGGATGTTGGCTATCTCTGTCATCATCAGCTCATCTACAGCCAAACGACCGGCAGTATCAATAATTACGACGTTAAAGCCATTAGCCTTGGCGTGGGCCACACCTGCCTTGGCAAGGGAAACAGGGTCTTTATTCTCTTTATCTGAGTAAACAGGAACCCCTATCTGATCCCCGACAATATGCAACTGATCAATAGCCGCCGGGCGGTATACGTCACAGGCTACCAATAGTGGGTTTTTTGATTTCTTTTTTTTGAGGAAGTTGGCCAGTTTTCCGGAAAAGGTCGTTTTACCCGAACCCTGAAGTCCTGACATCAGGATTACCGTGGGACTTCCGGAGAGGTTTATCCCGGCAGCATCGCCCCCCATGAGCTCTGTCAGCTCGTCTTTGACAATCTTGACCATCAGCTGGCCAGGGTTCAAGGTTTTCAATACGTTCTGACCCAATGCCTTTTCCTTGACCCGGTTCGTAAATTCCTTGGCTATGCGGAAATTAACGTCGGCATCCAGCAGGGCTCTGCGTACCTCTTTAGTGGTCTCAGCTACATTGATCTCTGTGATCTGCCCGTGCCCTTTGAGCACGTGTAGTGCCTTATCCAGTTTATCGCTTAAATTGTCAAACATCTTCTGCTTATTTGCGGGAGAAATGCAAATTTAAGAATATCAGGAAGAAGTGGGCAACCTCAACAAGGAAATATAAAATGAGAAAAGGGCAACTCCAGTCTGGAGTTACCCTTTTCCGCAAAATTGGGGGCAAATAAGGTGATTTTTAAGGGTTATCTCCCTTGTTCTTACAGGTTTTTCTCAAAGACAAGGATATCATACCCTGCTGTACCTGGTTCAGCGTCATCATTCCAGTCTTTCAACTCAATTCTATCAGCTGTGATCGATACCAATTCCCAGGCGTCCGTGAGCTCACCAAGCGGCTCCTGGTCTCCCAGATTCAGGTAAACCATAAGTCTGCCTTCGTAATTACGCAATACCCTCCACATACCTGGGTACGATACGCCAGTCTCACCTAGTGTAACACTTACGAAATGCTCAGGTAGGAAATCAAAGGTATATCCTCCGTAATTCTCGGTTTCATCCATACCTCCGTCTTTATATTGGGCAACAATCCAATCGCCTCCCAGCATAATGTTTCGGATCTCTCCAACATCGCCATCGGTATTGTTGTCATCACAAACCCGTTGCAGAACAAGTTCGTAATCGATTTCTGGTATTTCGAATTTCAAACGATCGTACCTCAGGCTGGTCAATGGCCATTCCCAGCTTATACCTTCAGGATCGTCATTTGGAAAGACAATGAACATTACCAGTCGGCCCTGATTGTTACGGGTTATTTCCCATTCACCTGTATAGGTGATCTCATTGTTGCTTAAGGTTACCACACCTTCTGGCTGGAACTGGAATTCGTATCCAAGCAAACGATGGATTTCATTACCATCATATTTTACTTTCTTGATAACCCAGGTACATTCTTTCAGGATTTCCCTTAAGGTATCAGGCTCAACATCAGTTTCACAGGCAATTTTCATGATAATGCGGTTTCCACCTTCCTGATAAAGCTTGATCTTACCTTCGCCAACTTCATATACAAACCATTCCAGGGTAAAGTCAACGAGTACATCAAACTCCAGGCTCAACATTACACCACGATCAGTTACACGAGTGGACCAGAATCCGTTAAGAACATTTCCATCTCGATCTTTTACCGTTACCATACCGTCTTCTGTGAAGAACATCAGGTACTCGAAATATTGATCAGTAAGGCTTACAGCATCCCGCTTAACTTCATGTACAAGCCATGGGCATTCTACGAGAAGATTGTCAAGACGTTCTTTGGTGAAATCGTCATCGTTATAATCATTGTCGTCGTCCTCATCACAGGCCTCTCTGGCGTTTTGAATCGTAATCGCCAGTTCGGCGTTGTTTTCAACTGTGATTTTAGTTCCATCATACAATTCCAGGGTTACCGGGAAATCAATGCTGATCAGGTCATCATCATCCAGTCCTTCCAGGAACCTGCGCAACTCCTCATCATTATTTACAGTAACACTACCGGTCTCTACCTCATTGATATCAAATGTGAAAAAGGTAACCGGATAGACAAAATCAATACATTCAATGTCATCATCATCTCCACCTTCCACACATTCTTCGGCAAGAGCTACCAACTCATCTACGTTGTTTATGGTAATCTCCGTGTAGTCTGCGAGGGTAATGGTAATAGGAAATAAGATTTCCAGGAAGTCTGCATCGTCTTCCAACTGGTCAAAAATTTCCTCAATAACATGTAGGTCTTCACGTGAATCGATAGTAATATCAATTCCGTTTACATTTACGGTATACGGGAATTTTACCGCAAAACAACTTGCGCCGTCCACGATATTGTCAAAAGACCCGTCATTGGCGGCGGTTTGCTCAAGGAGCTTGGCCGTTGAAGAACTGGCCATAATGGTTTGCTGCTCATCAGGTTGGGGTAATTCTTCAAACTCCTCCTGACAAGAAGTAAATGTGAGTACAGCGCCTAGCATCAACGCCATAGTTGCATAATTCAAGAACTTTTTCATAACGATTTGGATAAATTATTGTTCGTACGCTCTTATAACAATTCATTCTCCTTCTACCCTACCCTGTTTTTTAATTTTTTTTCAAATATCTTTGAACGTACACCAACTTAAAGAACCAGGGGCTTATGGATAATGTTTGTGAAGAGGAAGTTTACAGTTCCCTCTTCAAGGCCAATTCCAAAACGGTATTCAACTATATATATTATAAATTCGGCAACGAAGAGAAAGCCTATGATGTAGTTCAGGAGGCATTTATCAAACTCTGGGAGAACTGCGCCAAGGTAAGTCCTGAGAAAGCCAAATCCTTTGTATATACCGTTGCCAATAATTTGTATCTCAATCTCATCAAGGCAGAAAAGGTCAGGCAGAAATACGCGGCCAATAAGAAAGAAGTGTCCTATGAATCTCCGGAATTCCTGATGGAAGAACAGGAGTACAAGGAAAAACTGGATCGGGCCCTGGCCAGCCTGCCAGAGAACCAAAGAACCGTTTTCCTTCTGAATCGGATCGACGGGAAGAAATATGCAGAAATTGCAGAGATGGAAGGGGTAAGTGTTAAAGCCATAGAAAAGCGCATGCACCTGGCCCTTAAAACGCTAAGGGAACATATAGAAGGTATATAACAACCTTATATGAGGTATAATTTTGGAAATTTTTTGAACTCAGGTAGGGTTTTTGAAAACTTAATTGTTATAGAGACGTAAAGTTAGCAATCATGCAAGAGAATTATTTGGCGAAATGGCTTAACGAGGAACTCTCGGAGGAAGAGCGAAAGCGATTCGAACAATCCGATGAGTTTGCTTCTTACCAGAAGCTGATCACGGCTTCCGGAAAGCTGAAAGCGCCCGAATTTGATGTTGAAAGCGCATTCGCCGACTTGCAAAAACGCAAGGGATCTACTGGTGGCAAAGTACTTCGCCTTACCCCATTCCAAAGGGTGATGCGGGTAGCAGCTGCCGTCGCAGCCATTGTTGCGGTGTCTTACTTCTACGTGATTTCCCTTGATGAATCTGTACGAACGGACTTTGCCGAACGCGGAGAAGTTGTACTTCCGGATAACTCAGAAGTAATCCTGAATGCAGGATCAGAAATTACCTATAGTGAAAGAAACTGGGATAAAGAAAGAGCGCTGACCCTTGATGGAGAAGCCTTTTTTAAAGTTGCCAAGGGCGAGAAATTCCAGGTAGCCACAGAGGCCGGAACCGTTACGGTGCTGGGTACTCAGTTTAATGTGGAAAACCGGGATGGGTATTTCGAAGTGACCTGTTTCGAAGGATTGGTAAGTGTCCTGTATAAAGGAGAAGAAACCCAATTACCTGCGGGTAATTCCTTCCTGGCAATCCGGAATAAGATTATACCAATGGATACTCCGGAAGGGATTGTTCCTGCCTGGATGAATAACGAAAGTAGTTTTAGAAGTACCCCCCTGTCTTATGTGCTAAAAGAACTGGAAAGGCAATATGACCTTAAGGTTAAAACACAAAATGTTAACCTTGAACAATTGTTCACTGGTACCTTTAGCAACACAAACCTAAATTTGGCGTTACAGAGTATAAGTGCCCCTTCAAACCTAAGCTTTACTGTGGAAGGGAAACAAGTACTGATCTATGCTGAAGATACACCTTAACCGGATATTCCTCTATATCCTTTTTATCCTGGCGCTAATGCCGGAAATTCAGGCCCAGAATACCACTGGGGAGACGGTGCCGCTTATTCCCTACATCCAGGAACTGGAAAACCGGTTTGAGGTTAAATTCAGTTACGTGGATGAGGACCTGAAGCCTCTGAGTATATTACGTCCGTCAGCTCAGGACCTGGATGGCATCCTTGAAGAAATACACGGGCAGACGCAACTTTCTGTTAAAAAACTCAACGACCGCTATTATACCTTATTTAAAAGCTCCACTGTGGATATCTGTGGGCGGGTTCTTGATAATTTTGAATCGAACAATATCCCTGGTGCCTCGGTAGAGGTATTGGGCAGTTCCCTTGCCGTGATCACCGATATGAAGGGGGAATTTAACTTCACCAATATCCCCAGGAAGGCAGTAATCCGTATCCGGCATCTGGGATACAGAGTAAAGTACATAACCGCAGATGAATTGGTTAGCAAGCCTTGTTCTGCAATTCCACTGAGCATACGCTATCAGGAATTGGAAGAAGTGGTGGTGTCCCAGTTTCTGACTACGGGTATCGAAAGACAAGCTGACGCCAGCATTACCATTTCTCAGGAAGAATTTGGAATTCTTCCGGGACTGATAGAGCCAGACGTCTTACAGACCATTCAAGCTCTTCCAGGAATTAAAAGCATTGATGAACGGGTCTCCGATATCAATATTCGCGGGGGAACCAATGACCAGAATCTCATTCTATGGGATGGTATCAAGATGTACCAATCCGGACATTTTTTCGGTTTAATTTCTGCCTTCAATCCGTATCTGACTGATAAGATCACCTTAATTAAGAACGGGACCAGCGCCCAATATGGAGAAGGTGTTAGCGGGATCATCAGCATGGAAACGAAAAACACCCTGAACCGACAAGTTTTTGGCGGGGCTGGGTTTAATTTGATAAGCGGGGATGGCTATGCGCAAATTCCCTTAAGTAATTCCCTGGCACTACAGGTTTCTGCCAGACGATCGGTTACAGATTTCCTCAATACCCCTACCTACAGCCAATTTTTTGACCGGGCCTTCCAGGATACTGAAGTAAGCGGAGGAGGTATCAATATTGATTCAGGGGTAAATCGGGAGGAGAACTTTTACTTCTATGATTTTACCGGTAAACTGTTGTTTGACCCCAGCCCAACCCAAAAAGTACGACTGAATTTTATTACGATCAATAATAACCTGGATTATGAAGAGGAGGCCCTGGATACGGGCCGCAGGAACAGCAGCTCCCTGGATCAAACCAATCTCTCATTCGGCGGCAGCCTGGAAAGCCAATGGAGCAGGCGATTCCGTTCCAATGTAAATGCCTATTATACGCGATATAATCTGGATGCCCAGAACATAACTGATGGCGGGGTACAACAGCTTTTCCAGAACAACCAGGTCATAGAAACGGCACTGAAGGCCGCAGGAAACTACCAGTGGCTACCCAACTGGTCTGTACATGGGGGCTATCAGTTTGCGGAGGTGGGGATAACCAATTTTACCGATGTTACCCAACCCCCATTCAACAGTAATATAAAAGGGGTAATCCGTACCCACGTCCTTTTTGCAGAAATGGTCCATAAGTCAGCGGACGATAAAATACAGGCAACAACAGGGGTACGTGCCCATCGTATAGAAAATCTGAACACCTTCTCAGAAATCATCCTGGAACCCAGATTAAACCTTAGTTATCAATTCAGTGAAGGCTGGCAGGCCCAACTTCTCGGGGAGTTCAAAAACCAGACCACCAATCAGGTAATCGACCTTGAACAAAATTTCCTGGGGATCGAAAAAAGGCGATGGATCCTATCCAATACCACCACAGACACCCTTATTAATGGTCGCCCTGGTGAACGTCCGTTACCTATCGTCAAAAGTAAACAGATCTCACTGGGTTTAAATTATGATAAAGGGTCCTGGTTTGTGGGTGTTGAAGGATTTTACAAAGGGGTTGACGGGGTAAGTACCGAAACCCAGGGATTCCAGAACGAGGACCAGTTCAACGGGGAAATCGGGGACTACCGCGTAATGGGTATTGAATTTTTGATCAATCATAAAAACCGCTATTTCAGCAGCTGGCTCAGTTACACATACAACGACAATCTATATACGTTCCCAACGATTGATCCCAGTTCCTTTCCCAATAATCTGGATATCCGGCATACACTCACTTTTGCGAGTACTTATATATACAGGGGGCTAAAACTTGGGGTAGGCCTGAATTACCGTACAGGTAAACCGTATACCCAGCCGCTTGAAGGCCCTGCAGGCATCAATACCAGTGTATTTCCCTTTACCATAGACTATCAGTCTCCAAACAGCAGTAGATTACCAGATTATCTGAGGGCAGACGTTTCCGCGGGCTATGATTTCGACCTAAGTCCAACGGTACGGGCTACTGCAGGGGCTTCCGTACTTAACATTTTTAACAGGCGTAATGTTTTAAATACCTATTACCGGCTTAACCGCCAAAACGAGATTGAAACTGTAGAAAGTATCTCTCTTGGGTTGACCCCAAATATTAGCTTCCGGGTTGCTTTTTAGACCTTGTTGAGTTTATTCATGACCAAAACATGGGGGAAGGTAATGGCCGCAAGGAAATAAATAAGGATGGAAATAAACAATTTGCCCTGGTCTTGTAAAAAGTAATACAGTACAGCCAAACCTATTAAGGAAGCCATCCAATAGATGAAAGACGACTTCAGATAGGCCCAGATCGACCCTTTGCTGACCTTTCCGCTTAAAAATTGCACCTGATCCAGCAAAGACGGGATACTATGCCAAATCACAAAGTAAATGCTGAATCCCCACAATAAGGAGGCCGATTGGAATAAAATATAAAATACCAGCAGGTAAAAGAGCTCCTCAAGGACATAAGTAATTAACAATCCTCTGAAACCCATCCACACAAAAATCGACAGGAAAACAAGTCCGGATACCACCAGGCCATACAAATAAAATTCTGCAGGTATCTGAAATTCGGTTACCTCATAAATTATCTGGGAAACCTCGATGGCGTGGAAATGGAACAATAGAAAAAAGATGATCAGGCCGTAAGCCAGAAAAAAAAGCCCGGAAAATACATTTTTCGAAGCGATACGGGATACCCAGTGTTGTTCCCCAAAATGGTATGCACTGGCCAGTATAAAAAAGCCCAACGCTAAAATAGGCACCAGGGAAAAGAACAGGGCAATAATCCCGATTACCAGGATATAACTGAAGAGGGCCCGAAAATAAAAGGTCCGTGTTCCCAGTCCGGCAGTGCGTTGTATAAGTTTTAGGTCGTTGGCACCGTGCATAATGCCGAACGAAAACACAAAAAAGTAAGACAAAATTGCTTCAACTTCATTTCCAATAAAAACAGCCAACCATAAGGTAAAAAAGGTACTTACAAGCATAAAAGCACTTAAATTGGCAATTTTTGAGGGAATAAATTTCATAATTGTGAAAAAATATATGGGTTTTTTATCTAATTCTGTTCAATTTTTATTAGATTTGCTTCAACAAAATTAACTAATTCTAGTTTTATGGAAAATTTTTTAGCATCAATGCCATTAGTAGCGAAGATAGCGACTAATGATTATGTTGGTTTCACCTTCTTTGTCGGGTGTATGGCCATGATGGCAGCTTCTGCCTTTTTCTTCCTGTCAATGAACAGCTATGACCGGAAATGGAGAACGTCAATCCTGGTTTCCGGATTGATTACTTTTATTGCTGCGGTACACTACTGGTACATGAGAGATTACTGGGCGACAAACATGGAGTCCCCTACCTTCTTTCGTTATGTAGACTGGGTACTTACCGTTCCATTAATGTGTGTTGAGTTCTTCTTGATCCTAAAAGTTGCCGGAGCAAAGAAATCCCTTATGTGGAACTTAATTCTTGCTTCTGTGATTATGTTGGTTACAGGATATTTAGGAGAAGCCGTTTACAGGGATCAGGCTCAGATCTGGGGTCTTATCTCCGGTATTGCTTACTTCTGGATTGTTTATGTAATCTGGTTTGGAGAAGCCAAAAAACTGGCTACAGAAGCAGGTGGTGCCGTACTGAAGGCCCACAAAACACTATGCTGGTTTGTATTGGTAGGATGGGCTATTTATCCTATTGGATACATGGCTGGAACTCCCGGATGGTACGATGGTATTTTCGGAGGTCTTTCCATGGACGTAGTCTACAACATCGGTGACGCCATTAACAAAATTGGATTTGGACTTGTTGTTTACAACTTAGCAGTTGTAGCTTCTTCCAAAGCTGAGGCCTAAAATCAAGGTCAACAATTAAAAGAAAGATCGCCACATGGCGATCTTTTTTTTACATACGTTCTGGCACCTGTATTCCCAGCAGCAGGAAGGCCGAAGCGATTACGACCCCCATCTTACGGGTTAGTTGAATCCGAAAAATTCGTTTTTCTGTATCGGCCTCACCCAAAATGGATACCTGTTGATAAAAAGAATTAAACTCCTTTACGACTTCATAGGTGTAGTTTGCAAGTAGCGCCGGACTATATTGATCTGCTGCTGCCTGAATGGTTTCCGGGAACAGCAATAATAATTTCAGGAGTTCCTTTTCCTTGGGATGGAGCGCTAAATCCTCACTGACAGCTTGTTCAAATCCTGCTTCTTTCGAATCCGATTTTCTGAGGATAGACTGAATTCTGGCATAGGTGTACTGTACAAAAGGTCCCGTGTTTCCCTGAAAATCCACTGACTCCTCCGGGTTGAACAAGATGCGCTTTTTGGGATCGACTTTCAGAATGAAATATTTCAAAGCTCCCAGGCCAATGATCCTATACAAGTCCTTCTTCTCTTCCTCGGTATATCCCTCAAGTTTTCCCAGTTCCTGAGATATCTTCTCAGCGGTTCTGGCCATATCTTCCATAAGGTCGTCAGCATCCACCACCGTGCCTTCCCTGCTCTTCATTTTGCCGCTTGGTAGATCAACCATGCCATAACTGAGGTGGTATAGCTGGTCTGCCCAGGAATATCCCAGTTTTTTAAGGATCAGAAACAAAACCCTGAAGTGGTAGTCCTGCTCATTCCCTACTGTGTAGACCATCCCATCAATGTCCGGATGCTTTTCAGTCCGCATGATGGCCGTTCCGATGTCCTGAGTCATGTAAACGGCTGTTCCGTCTGCCCGAAGCACGATCTTTTCATCCAATCCATCCTCAGTGAGGTCTATCCAGACACTGCCATCCGGTTTCTGGTAAAATACCCCCTGGTCAAGGCCTTCTTTCACCACGTCTTTCCCCAGCAGGTAGGTATCACTTTCGTAATACAACTCATCAAAATCAACACCCATGGTTTGGTAGGTCTGGTCGAAACCATCATAAACCCAACGGTTCATCGTCTTCCACAATTGGACCGTTTCCGGCTCCCCCGCCTCCCATTTGCGTAACATTTCCTGGGCTTCGATCAGTATTGGCGCTTGCTTTTCCGCTACTGATTTTTCCATTCCTCCGGATACCAGTTCTGCAATCTCTTCCTTGTACACCTTATCAAAGGCTACATAGTAATTCCCAACAAACCTGTCGCCCTTAACTCCGGTGCTTTCCGGGGTTTGGCCACTTCCAAACTTCTTCCAGGCCAGCATGCTCTTGCAGATATGGATCCCCCGATCATTGATGATCTGGGTTTTGTAAACTTTTTTTCCCGAAGCTTTCAGAATTTCAGCTACCGAATACCCCAGCAGGATATTACGTAAATGTCCCAGATGTAAAGGTTTATTGGTGTTGGGAGAGGAATATTCAACCATTACTGAACCCCGGGATTCTGCAGGCTGATACCCAAATTTGGGAAGCTGTTTTATCGAATTGAAGAAGTTGAGGTAAAAATTATTGCTAATCACAAGGTTTAGAAAACCCTTTATGACGTTGAAATCAGCTACCTCAGCTACTTCCGATTTCAGATAGGCGCCGATTTCCTGACCAATTACTTCCGGATTACCTTTCAGGTAGCGGAGCATGGGAAAAACCACCAGGGTAATATCGCCCTCAAAATCCTTACGGGTCGGCTGCAATTCAACAGCAGGAATTTCAATCCCCTTAAGCGCTAATACTGCTTCCTTAATCCGGGTGACCAGCAGCTCATTTAATTCCATAATTCAGCTTGATTGAGGATGCAAAACTACATAAAATTTAAGCTTTCGCAGAGATAACATACTATTAGGAAATCTATATCTCCCAATTCCCTAACTTTATGCAAAATTGCTATTAAAACCTCTTGGATTTACTTAGCTGAATCTTTTTCAGTACAGAGGAGGTGTAAAGGCGCAAAAACCGCTTATATGCTACTTAATGTATCCTATAACAACAAGGAAATAAAACAAAAGATCGAGGATGCAGTGGGAAAACCCTTTACCCTGAAAGAACGTTGGAAGCTGGGGGGTATCGGCTCTCCCAAGTTGTTCATTACAGACACCAGCATCGAAATCGGCAACCTCCTTAAGCTTGATAATAACCTGAACACCTGTAATATTGAACTCCGGCCAAAAGGGATCATTGTGCGTTTCCGCTCCCTACTGGAAACCTATGGCCTGATCATCCCTTATTACAAACTAAGCCTGTATAAAGGGCAGGCTCAGGTCTATTCGATTTATAAAGACCACTATTTTATAAAAGTTAAAAGCGACCGTAAGGCCATACAACAGTTTTTAAAGAAAATGCGGGATTACAAAGCAGATAATGCTCCTACAACTCTTGACGACCTCTAAGCGATGAAGATACTCATTACAGGAGCTAACGGTTATATTGGGATGCGTCTACTGCCCTTGTTGCTAAAAATGGGCCATGAGGTGGTCTGCACGGTACGCAATGCCGAACGGTTATCCATCGATGAGGAAACCCGCTCCCAAATTGAAGTTATTGAAATAGACTTCCTTCAGGATGTTATTCCCAATCTCCTGCCCCGAGATATTGAAGTGGCCTATTTCCTTATCCATTCTATGAGTACCTCAACCCGCGATTTCGACGAGATGGAGGCCATTACCGCACGAAATTTCAATGCCTATCTCAAAGACACACTGACTGAACATGTCATCTACCTGAGTGGAATCGTTAATGATCAAAACCTTTCCAAACATTTGTGGTCCCGAAAAAATGTGGAAACTATCCTGGGTGAAGGTGATTTTAACCTGACCGTACTGCGTGCTGGCATCATTGTCGGTTCAGGCAGTTCCTCCTTTGAAATTATACGCGATCTCTGTGAGAAACTTCCGGTTATGATCACCCCAAAATGGGTCCTGACCAAAACACAGCCCATTGCCATACGTGACGTAATGCGTTTCCTCACCGGTGTATTAGGACGAAGGGATTCTTACAACCAGTCCTTTGATATTGCCGGTCCCGATGTACTTACCTATAAGGATATGCTGAAAGGATATGCCCGGATCCGGGGTTTTAAAAACTGGATCGTGACGGTACCGGTTATGACCCCCAAATTGTCTTCCTACTGGTTGTATTTTGTAACCTCTACGTCCTACAAGCTCGCCCTTAACCTTGTGGATAGTATGAAGATTGAAGTGGTTGCAAAGGATAACCGACTCGAGAAAATGCTGGGAATAAAAACACACACCTATGAAGAGGCCATAAAAATGGCTTTTAAAAGGATAGAACAAAACCTGGTAGTCAGCAGCTGGAAAGACAGCATGATCAGCGGCCGGTTTAACAGCAGTTTGGAAAAGTTCATTCAGGTTCCCAGATTTGGAGTCCTTCGGGATGAGAAAAAGATCAAGGTAGCGGATGAAAACAGGGTTTTAGATAATATCTGGAAAATCGGTGGTGAAACAGGATGGTACTACAGCAACTGGTTATGGAGGCTCAGAGGGGTTGTAGATAAACTTACCGGAGGTGTGGGTTTACGCAGGGGCAGGACACACCCGGACAAGCTCTACCCCGGAGATTCCCTGGATTTCTGGCGGGTATTGCTAGCCGACCGTAAGAAAAAACGGCTGCTTCTTTTTGCTGAGATGCGGCTACCCGGAGAAGCCTGGTTGGAGTTCAGGATTGATGATCAGCAATATTTACATCAGGTGGCCACTTTCCGTCCCAGAGGATTGAAGGGCCGCATATACTGGTATGCTGTACTCCCTTTCCACTATTTCATTTTTGGAGGCATGATCAAAAGTATCGCCAGGGCATAAAAAAAGGTAAGATGAAAAGTTACATTTTATGGGGTTTACTCGTCTACGTAAATAAATAGCACATCTACCTACTATTCAATGCATTTTAAAATACCTTTTACTTTCGTCCTGGTTTGCCTGACAGCAGGGAATCTCTTTGGCCAGTCTTTTTCTTCCCGTCTTGTGGATGCTAAATCCGGACAGGGCATCCCATATGCTACGATTCAGTATGGCAAAAATGCCGGGGTTATCACCAATGAAGAAGGCCTGTTTTCACTGAGTATGGATGCTGGCACAGATCAGCAGGATTCCCTTTATATTTCGTGTATGGGCTATGAAAAACTAGCCGTCTCGTTTAAGCGCAAGCTGGATACCGTGATATCCGTTAATCCAAAGCCTATTGAGTTAAAGGAGGTCTTCCTGTTCAACCAGGAATTGGATGTTGATGACATCATAGCCCTGGTGAAGCAGAACCTGCCCAATAATTACAACCGGGAGCCTGTAAAACAACAATTGTTCTTCAGGCAGAGCAGTTTGAACGATCTGGATAAACTCAATATTGACTTTAAAAAATCAACGATCGAAGAATTAAACAAAAAATTCCTGGATAGCGTAGTGGGTATTTTGCCCAGAAGTGCAGCCTATTATACGGAAAGTCTTTGTGAGTTTTATAGAACGGATGCCGAACACCGACTTCGGATTGAAAAAGCAGCCGAGTTGTACGACAAAAACAACGAAGGGTCCATGGATGCCCTTTCTGAAAAACTGGAACGGATTTTTAAGGAAAACGTAAAGCCTAATTCCTACCTTAAAATCAAATCCGGAATTTTTGGAACCAAAATGCAACTGGACTCCGTCTTCGATTCGGAAGAAGAAGCGAAAGCTGTAAAAGAAGACCTGGAAAAACCGGAAAAAAGCTATTTTCTTTCCAATCGGAAAAGTGCACTCCACGAACTGTATGCCCAATTATTTTATAATGATGAAACCAAGTTGAACTTCCTGGAAAAGTCTAATCGCTATGAATTTTCTTTGAAGGGCTATTCGAATATCGGGGAATCCGGGGTATACGTAATCACCTTTGAACCGAAGCGGTCTGCTGATTTCAATGGGACTCTATATGTGAACATTGATGATTATGCAGTTATGCGACTGGATTATGAAAATGTAAAATCCCTGAGACGTATTCGCCTGCTGGGTTTAAGCTATGAAGAGCGCTTATATAAAGGCACCACGCTGTTTGCCATGGGGGTAAACGGCAAATATGAACTTCGCTTTGTGGATTTGGTGATCGGTAATAAAATGGGAGTTAAAAGACCTTTGCGTGTTATTGAAAAGAACAAGTATGTCAAAGGCAGGCGCAAGCAAAATGAGTTGTCCATGGAACTGGATATATCCAATTTCAACAGGGAGAAATATGAGGTAGTCGTTTTCAAGTCAGAATTGATAAGTAAGGAAGAATTCAATAGTTCGGAGGAAAATGAATCGATTAAGGCCACCTATCTTTCCCAATACGACCCCGATTTCTGGAAGGGCTATAATATAATGGAACCGAATGAGGCCATACGCAGCTTTAGTGCCGCCGCTCAATAGCCAGGACACACTACGTATATTGCTTAAAATGTTTATGAAGAGGGGTACTACGCCCTAGGCAGGAAGATTTCAGCCATCATGCATCGTGCACTCCCACCACCACAAGTTTCTATAGTATCCAGGGGGCTATGCACAATGGTGCTATATTTTTCGAGGATATTGATTTGTTCATGAGTCAAACTCTTAAAGGCAGACGTACTCATCACCAGCAAGCGTTCATCGTCCTTTCCAAGAACCTGCAACATATTTCCTGCAAACTGGTGCATTTGCGCTTCGGTAATGGGTATGATTTCCTTCCCATCCTGTTTTAGATGTTGTAGCACATTCTTTTTTTCAGTCTTATTATCGATACTATCGAGGCAGATTACCGCAAATTTCTCCCCCATACACATCATGACATTGGTATGGTATATGGGTAACCGTTCCCCATTAACGCTTTGGTAGGCCGTAAAAATAACCGGAGTACACTCGAATTCTTCACAAAACTCGATCAGTAGTTCCTCATGTGCGCGCTCAGACAGGGCACAATAGGCTTTTTGATTTATACGGTCCTTTAGAATACTGCCTGTCCCCTCCAGAAAGCATTCCTCTTCTTCAGCGGAAGTATAATCCAAAACATGGTCAATTCTAAACCCTTTTTCTTCAAGCAGGTCCAGCAGGTCGAGGCGTCGCTCCCGCCTTCGGTTTTCAGCAAACATAGGGTAGATAACCACGGTTCCATTTCCGTGAAATGAGATCCAGTTGTTGGGAAAAACAGCATCCGGTGTATCCGTTTCCTCCCGGTCGTCTACCACAATTACAGTTACTCCATGCTCCCGCAGCACTTTCACAAACTGGTCGAACTCCTGCTGTGCACGACTATTGATTTCCGCACTTTGAAGGGCTAAATCCTCCATAAAATAATTGTTCACAGCCGTTTGTTCATTCATACGAAAGTTAACCGGCCGGATCATTAAAATAGTATTGGTGATCTGCTTCATCGAATCCATAAAAATTGCCCATAAATGTACGGATTTCCCCCTTCATGTACTCTCTGGAATTGAATGATAATACCCTTTTCTTTGTAGTATTCTTCAAGCAGGAAAGAGCACCTTATTGCCGGGGATAATGAATGATGAAAGCGATTTAAAATACGTTGATATTCTTGCAGGAAAAGAAGCTTTCGGTAAGTTATTGGCAGTTCTATTCTCTAACAAGGGGCATGGTACTGCAACGCAGCAGACCCCCCTGTTTTGAGATTTGAGAATAGTC
>CAJHYA010000057.1_pt1 | contig 16621 bp, 12 predicted proteins | sample 9198611 | NCBI WGS metagenome assembly CAJHYA01 (sample SAMEA7708353, study PRJEB35096) | sediment metagenome | biome: marine neritic benthic zone biome [ENVO:01000025]; feature: sediment [ENVO:00002007]; material: shallow marine sediment [ENVO:03000034] sea grass bed [ENVO_01000059] ... | reverse complement strand
CTGAAGCGGCTTTGAAGACTTTCTTGATTTCGTCATAAGAGGTTTCTTTTTCAAGACGTACGGTCAGGTCAACCACAGATACGTCAGCAGTAGGAACCCGAAACGCCATACCGGTCAATTTACCTACCAGAGAAGGAATAACCTTGGTTACCGCTTTGGCAGCACCTGTTGATGCCGGAATGATATTCAATAGGGCACTCCTGCCCCCGCGAAAATCCTTACGTGAAGGACCATCAACAGTGAATTGTGTGGCCGTCGTGGCATGCACCGTAGTCATGAGGCCCTCTTGGATTCCAAAATTATCATTGAGTACCTTGGCTAAGGGTGCCAGACAATTTGTGGTACAGGAAGCATTAGAGAGTATGTTATCCGAGGTTTTGATTTCCTTGTGGTTTACCCCCATAACAAACATTGGCGCATCTGCAGACGGTGCTGAGATCAATACTTTTTTGGCTCCCCCATCCAGGTGTTTTTGCGCGGTATCCAAAGTCTTGAATATCCCTGTACATTCCGCGACATAATCAGCGCCTACCTCATCCCATTTAAGGTTAGTCGGATCTTTCTCGGCGGTGATTCTGACTTTTTTGCCATTTACCACCAGGTGACCCCCTTCAACTTCAACCGTTCCATTAAAGCGGCCGTGTACAGAATCGTATTTTAAAAGGTAAGCGAGGTGATCAACATCCAATAAATCGTTAATAGCCACCACTTCTATATTATCCCTATCGAAAGAAGCCCTGAATACCAGTCGGCCTATTCTTCCAAATCCGTTAATTCCGATCTTAATTTTTGCCATGTTTTGTGTTTTAATTGATTTCTATATGGTCATAATATCTGAAACCCGAATGAGTTCCTTGTCTATTTTCGTATGTCCTCTAAGGGCCTCTGTCACTGGGGTAAGGATGATATCATTATCACGTATACCCGCCATTAAGTTTGATTTTCCGTCCATCAAAGCCTCAACAGCCTTAACCCCCATCCTACTGGCGAGAACACGGTCAAAACATGTAGGGGCACCCCCACGTTGCATATGACCCAGTACACATACCCGTACATCATATACCGGCAGGTGTTCTTCCACATATTCCTTTAATTCGTAAACGTTTTTACCCGTTGTACGGTCACCCTCGGCAACCACTACAATACTGGATGACTTCCCGCGTGCCTTACTACGCTTAAGGGAATCCAGCAACCTCTCCAATCCAAGATCTTCCTCCGGGATCAATATCTCTTCTGCTCCGGCACCTACTCCAGCATTCAGGGCAATATGACCCACATCCCGGCCCATTACCTCCACAAAAAACAGCCGGTGATGCGAACTTGCCGTGTCCCGGATCTTATCAATAGCTTCAACCACTGTATTCAGGGCCGTATCAAAACCAAGCGTATATCGCGTTCCGAAAATATCGTTGTCTATGGTTCCCGGGATGCCAATGTAAGGTATATTATGCTCGGCGTGGAAAAATTCGGCACCCGTTAAACTCCCGTCTCCTCCAATAACAACCAGAGCATCCACACCAGCCGATTTCAGTTGGTCATATGCCTTTTTGCGACCCTCCGGAGTCCTGAATTCCGGACACCTGGCGGATTTTAGGAAAGTTCCTCCTTTGTTTATAATGTTATTTACACTCCTTGCATTTAGCGGGACAAAATCCCCGTCGATCATACCTTCGTACCCCCTGAATATCCCCATACAATCAATCTCCATGTAGGCGCAGGTACGAACAACCGCACGAATAGCCGCATTCATCCCGGGGGAATCACCTCCTGAGGTAAAAACGCCAATCTTTTTGATACTTGTACTCATATGAAAAATTAGAACAGCAAAGCTAGCAAACTTAAGGCAAAAAAAGAATTGCAAACCCTTTTATTTACGCTGTTTTTCATGCGAAATCGATTTCGTAATTCCTCCTGAATTCTTAAGCCGATCAGGCCGCCTTATCAACCCGGCAAAAAGGGGTTCATTTTACGTTTAAAATGGATTCGGGAAGGATCCTTTCCTCAATTATACCTGCCTGCTAGTCATTGGTCATAATAAAGAGCGGCAGCATTTCAAAGTTCTTGTAATAGGGATGTAATTTTTCAGTGTTGTAATATTTATCCACATTTACAAACTTCTTCGTTTCGGTGACTACCTCGATAGGAACATGATCATATCGTCCATTTTTCAATACCACCATACGACCGTCTATACCGTTGAGAATCAGATCCAGAGCCAAATTGCCATAAGCCGTGGGTACAACAGAGTCGATAAAGTCCGGATCCCCACAGCGCACCAGGTACCCCAGCTTCTGGTTAATGACATTTACCCGGTTTCCGTTATTGAATTTAGGTGAAACAAGTTTAAGGCCGTCCGCCACCTCATCTCCAATTCCCCCTAATTTGGCGTGGCCAAAAGCATCCTTTTCCGACCCTTCAAACTTCATTACCCCTCCTTCAAAGGTGGCTCCTTCAGAAACCAATACAATGGAATACCGGCTTGGGTTGGCATTGCGATCTTCAGTAAGCAGTTCGGCCAAACGCTCGATATTAAATGGCACTTCCGGGATTACACATCGGTGGGCGGCCCCTGCAAGCGTTGGCAACATGGCGGTAAAGCCGGCATAACGACCAAACACTTCCAGCACCAGGAAGCGCTCGTGAGATCCTGCTGCCGTCCTAAGACTGTTAGTGAGACTAATGGTTCGGGTTACACAGGTACTAAACCCTATGCAGTAATCTGTTCCCGGAACATCATTGTCCATGGTCTTGGGTATAGCCATAACTTTTAGACCTTCCTTGAACAGGTGAACACCATAGCTCAGCGTATCATCCCCGCCGATTGGAATCAGGTAATCAACCCCCAGCCATTCCAGGTTCTGCATTACTTCTTTGGTCAGGTCATTGGTATCCTGATCATAACTATCGCGCAGATGGACAGGTACAACGGTTTTCGCCACATGACTGGGACGCGTCCTTGACGTATGCAAAAAAGTTCCACCAGTTCTGGCAGCCTTATTCACCCTGGCCTGCGACAGTTCTACGAAATTATTACTGTTGTCGTACTTCTTATCCCTTACGATATCTATCAAACCGCCCCATCCTCTTCTGAAACCAATTACCCGGTATCCTTCACGGATTGCACGGAAGGTTACTGCGCGTATAGCAGGGTTAAGCCCTGGCACATCACCACCCCCGGTTAAAATACCAATAGTCCCTTTGATTTTCTTTACGTTAGCCATATTCAGCGTGTTTAGGTGAAACAAAAAATCCTTGCTAAAACAAGGTTTGTTAAAGTATGAAATTATGGTGAAAAAACCGCTGTTTTCACGCAAAAAAAGCGGAGGTAAATATCAAAAAAATCGGCATTTCCCCGTATCTTTATGGGATCATTGAAAACTTCGCGATTATGTCCACCAACATTGAAAAACTATTAGGAAAAGATGCTGAATTTCTGCTCAATCACAGTTGTAAAACCGTTGCAAAAGAGCAGTTGCATTTACCAGGCCCGGATTTTGTCGACCGGGTAATGAGTTCCTCAGACCGAAACCCAGTTGTATTGCGTAATATGCAAACCTTGTTCAACTCAGGCAGGCTGGGCGGAACGGGTTACGTATCCATTTTACCGGTTGACCAGGGTATAGAACATACAGCAGGTGCCTCTTTTGCTCCCAATCCTATTTATTTTGATCCTGAAAAAATTGTTGAGCTGGCCATTGAAGGTGGGTGTAATGCTGTGGCTTCCACATTAGGTGTTTTAGGCTCTGTATCTCGCAAATACGCTCACAAAATACCCTTCTTGCTCAAACTGAACCACAACGAGCTCCTTACCTATCCCAATAAGTTCGACCAGATCATGTTCGCCAGTATTGACCAGGCCTTCGAAATGGGCTGTGTTGCGGTAGGAGCTACCATCTACTTCGGGTCACCCGAAAGTAACCGGCAAATTCAGGAAATTACCGAAGCCTTTGAATACGCCCATGAACTGGGTATGGTAACCGTTCTCTGGGCGTACCTGAGAAACCCCGGGTTTAAAAAAGATGGAACCGACTACCATGTTTCTGCCGATGTCACCGGACAGGCTAATCATCTGGCTTCTACCATTCAGGCGGATATCGTAAAGCAAAAGCAGGCTGAGAACAACGGTGGATTCACTGCCATTAATTTTGCAAAAACCCATGATAAGGTATATTCCGAACTGAGTTCCGAACACCCCATTGACCTGACCCGTTATCAGGTTATCAATTGTTTAATGGGCAGGGCCGGACTTATAAATTCAGGCGGCGCTTCTGGCGATAATGACCTCGCTCAGGCCGTGAAAACAGCAGTAATCAACAAACGCGCAGGTGGAATGGGCCTTATTTCTGGTCGAAAAGCATTTCAAAAACCAATGAAAGAAGGAGTCTCGCTTTTGAATGCCTTACAGGACGTCTATCTAGATGCTAACGTAACCATAGCATAGTTAATTACAAATTCCAAAAAAAAGCCTCCTGAGAAGGAGGCTTTTTCTATTCTGGGTTATAATTTAGGTACCCTTGTTTTAGGTATAAAGCGTATCAGACTGTCTTTGCCCATAATTGAAGCTTCCGGTAAGGATTCTGCTCCCTCCTCCTCAGGTGGTTTTTTAGACCCAAATACACGTTTCATCAATTCCCTGAAACTATTGAAATCCACTTCGTAGGAAAGTCCCACACCCTGGGTATAGCCTACCTGTTCTGCAAGGAACTGACGAATTTCATTCTCCCGGTTAAAGATTTTGGCTCTCAGCGTACCCTCCTCATTGAGCAGTACCTGTACCTCCACATCTCCGGCAACCACGGTTTCACTAACACCTCCTACCGGTACCCCGAACCGGCCATTTAATAAAACACGGTCACTTATCTGGGTGGAAACCGTTACCCCGATCCTGTTTTCAGTTTGAATATCATTGGGATCCAGATAACCCTGTTCATAGGAGACCCCTAGGTTCAATTTGTCATTACTTCCGCCCAGAACCTGATTCAGGAGTCCTGAAGCAGTCTGTATCAAGTTACCGGTGACTGCCTGTTGGTTAATTCCCGTGTTTTCATTGACAAAGGTACCCTGAGCCAATAAGAAAAAAGCGTTGCGTTCTTCCACAGTGGGATCCTGCAGGCGGTATTCCAGTTCAGATTTCACTATGGAACTCGTGCCTGGAAATTCAATGTTAAAGGCAATGGTTGGGCGTTCCAATTCATCAGTGAGCTGGACCACCACATCAGTGGGTATCCTCCTCGTGTAGCCGGCATTATCAAGTAAAGGCGAAGGGTTGGCATTGAGTGAATAAACCGCTTCCATATTCAATTGTGCCTCCAGGGGTTCGCCTTCCCACACGATGCTTCCACCGGGTTTCACCGAAAATGTTTTGTCGATCACCCCTCCAAATCGATAATTGTACTCTCCTGTAACCACCACAAAATCCCCGAACATATTAAACTTGCCATTGGTATTGATCTCAATGAGCAAAAGACCTTCTCCGGTTCCTTTCAGGGAACTCCCTGTTTTCTGATCGATGACTATCTCTACCTCCGCATCCGGGGTGACGTTGAGATCAAAGCGCAATTCAAGACCCTCGTAATCCCTGAGTGTTCGTTCGTATTCCAGAGATTGTGCCTTGTCTTTCTCAATGAAGTTGATGAAGGTATAGTCCCCCACGGAAGCTACGTCGCTAATCGGGATTTTAAGTGAACTCCCCCTGGCTGTTGAACCATCAAAAGCGATAGTCAAGGCCTGGGTAGGGCCATAAATCCTCCCCGTTCCGTCTACGAACCCGGTTCCGTAGTACAAGGTTTCTTCTTCGAACTCGGTGTTGAGTATAAGGAAACGATCATTATTGGTGTCTATATTGAGGTCGAGCCGCCAATCCTTAAAAAAATCGTGTTTGATCGTACCATCCAGGGTGGCACGTGTATCCATAGCAATATCCCGCAAATTGACATTCTGGAAATCAAACGTCTGTTCGTCCAAACGAATGCTCGCCCCATTTTCAAAATCGTAATCCACCTGTAAATACGGAATCGCCAGGCCTGCGTTGTCCAGGGTTAGCAAGCCATCCATTTTCGGATTTCGTATATCGCCCTTGACGAGGGTACTACCATTTAGTTTCCCCCTGATGTTTGTAAGGATTCCTTCTCCCAAAGGACTGAAGGGTGCCAGGTCAAAATCGCTGAAGGAAGCTACAAAATCAGCTCTGGGAACTGGCTGTTCATTGATTACCTTTCCGTCCAGCTTAAATTTTTCAAAACCGTTTTCTGTGATCTGAGTATATACATCGAATTCGGTAAGGTCCCGGTTTCCTACCACCCCTACATTCAGGAATCCCAAGGTCATCCCGTTAATTCCGAAATCCGTAATGTCCAGGTTACAAATGGGCAGGTATACGTTGTCTTTCTGCAAAACATTCAGGGTTCCATTAACCTCACCAGAAAATTTAAGACTGTCCACTTCAGGGGTGATCTTGTTCAGGGAAACCAATTTGAACTGCAACTCCAGGTCTTTGTAGGTGGAATCTGCCAACTGCCCCCTGAGCCGTATCTGCTCCCTTTTATCATTGTTCATAACCACTTCTTCTATGGTTATGCTGTCCAGAGAACTGTTGAAAATAACCTTGTTCCTGGCGTTGCCTTCCCGATTAAGAACCCAGGTGTTCCCCTTGAAACTTATATCGGACTTTTTCAGGCCGATAACCGATTTCTTTTCCTCGTTAAAGGTGTGGTAGAAGTTGAGGTTGTAGCTGTCGTTGTATTCACTTCCCCCCTTGAATTCCGTTCTGAAAAACAGGGTGTCATTCAGGGTCGTGTTTATGAGGTTAAAGTCTTTTAGATCGTAATAGACCGTCGACACGTCATCCACGGATACAAACGTATTGAACAGGGGATTTTTGTTATCAATTCGAACTTCGATATTTTCCAGTTCATTGCGGTAGGCTGCAATATTGGGCGACCTGAATGTCAGCTTGAAATCGCCTTCATCGGCTTTAATATCACCCCTGATGAAGGTGTTAGGACCAAAGGCAACCTCGGGGAAAAACACTTCAACAATCTTATTATAGATCTTGAAATTAAAAGCCAGGTCCTGGCCAGGAGTAATTTCATAGGGTTTGTAATTCGTATAAATACTCCCGATGGAATTCTGGACCAGTCGCCCCAGCTCCCGGGTTTTAAATCGGCCCTTCATATACCCCGTAATAATGTCCGGGGAGTTGATCTCTATGGATCTTACGGTATCCGAATCAAAACTTGAGAGGATTTGAAAATCCTCAAAATAATAGATGTCATTAATATTCTGGTAATTGGTACGGGTAAAATTGATCTCCCCCTGCACATCATCCAAGTTGCGCCCCGTCACGTTCATATTCACAATGCCCTTGAAGATGGATACGCTATCCCGGATAAAATTCATTTTTTTGAAATCCGCATAGTCCACGGCAGCGGTAAAATTGAACTGATTTTGCTCGCTTCTAAAGTCGGCCAACCCTTTGAAGGTAAATTTCACATGCTCGTCATTGCTTTCTACAAATCCATCAAAGAGCTGGTCCTGCAGCAATCCGGATACCTGTATATCCCTGTAGAGATAGTTATTGAAATCTACCGCATATACCTGCCCGTTAACTTCTGTATTTAAGGTTTTTCGGATAAACCCTTTTCCTTTTACATTGAAATCAAGCGTGGTTAACCCCAGACTGGAATCGTCCACAAATCTACCCAGGTCAAAGTCGATTAGGGATACAAAACCCGTATAGCCGGCATTCTCAAGGTTATCAAACTCCGTGAGATCAAGATCGGCATACATACTTCCCAGGGCGCTATTCAGGTTCACCTGGGCATTCACGGAGTTCTCCGTAACCACGCTGTTCCCACGTATCGTAAAACGCCCCAGCACCTCTGAAGCCGGAGGAATTGATTTGCCCAGTATATCGGGCATTAAAGCCCTTAGCTGATAGTAACTTGTGGTGATATTACGGATGTTGGCATCCATCCTAAAAGGATCCTCGGCTTTAAAAAGGTTGGCAAAGGTAAAATCGCCCCGAACACCGGTGTCATCGGTGCGCAGGAATAGGTTTTCTGCAGTTAACGCATTCAATGTTCCTTTAAGATCTGAAGTGAGCTCAACAGTTTTGCCCTGCCCAAAATGCGGGTAAAGCAAATTGATTTCATCCAGGCTCACCAGGGACTCCTCAAATTGAGCAGTGATCTGAACTTTGTCTTCAAAATCAGCCAGGTCCTCTCTTTGGTAATCGAATGTGATATTTCCATTCAATTCCGAGCCTGTGGTCTTCAGGCTAAGGGTGTCAAAACGCATTTGCTCACGGGTATACTTGAAATTTGTAGCTAGTTTTTCGATGTCTATACCAAACTGGCTTTTCAATGACAGGGCTTTGATGTTGGTCGATACGTCCGGACCGAGTATCAGAAAGTCTTCGGCCTGAATTTGCAAATCCTTAAAATCCAGAACAGTGGTGTTCTCCAGGTTGTCATCGATCAGCTGGAAATGACTGTCCCTGATCTCCACATCTGAGGTTGATAACAAAAAAGGGGGGGTACCTGGCGCTCTGGGTTTACCGTCATCCAATTTTGCCACAAAAATGCCCAGGTTGCTGTCGGGTGCATCTTTATAGTTGCGGTGTTTAAAATTGAGGCCTGAAATCTCAATATCACCAAATTCCAGTGTGCCGTTGATCAAATTTCGAACACTTAAAACGGAAGTGGTTAATTCGTCTATATAAAATAAGGTGTCCTTTTTATAGTCTTCTACATAAACGCCCTTCAGAGCCGTGTTCCAGCTTATCAGGGAAACTCTGAGGCGTTCCATATTGATATTGGTGCCGTATTCTTTATTTAGGGAATCTGTGGCATATCGCGCAAGCCGGGTTTGCACAACGGGCAGAGAAAAAATAAGGGTACCAAAAACGCACAACAAGAGCAGGACCAACAGGGTACGAACTAGTATTTTTCTCAGTTTCTTGATAGGTCTATATGTTTTACCTTTGTGTCACCAATTTTTATTCCAAAAAGTGCAGAATCAAAATATTTATATCCTCGCCATAGAATCTTCCTGCGACGACACCTCAGCCGCTGTATTATGCAACGATAAAGTGCTGAGTAATGTTGTGGCTACGCAGAAAATCCATGAAGCGTACGGCGGGGTAATCCCCGAACTCGCTTCCCGCGCACACCAGCAACACATTGTTCCTGTTGTACACCAAGCGCTGGACATAGCAAATATCGACAAAAAACTAGTATCCGCCATAGCTTTTACGCGGGGTCCCGGACTCCTAGGATCTTTGCTGGTAGGTACCTCATTTGCTAAATCCCTGTCCCTGGGATTGGGGGTTCCTTTAATTGAGGTCAACCACATGCAGGCGCATATTCTGGCGCACTTTATCCGGGAGGAAGACAGCCGCAATCCGGAGTTTCCCTTTCTGGCCCTGACTATCAGTGGTGGACACACCCAAATAGTGCTGGTCAAAGATTATCTTGAGATGGACGTGCTGGGCGAAACCCTGGATGATGCAGTGGGAGAAGCCTTTGACAAAAGTGCTAAGTTGATGGGACTCACCTATCCGGGCGGGCCTTTGATTGATAAATACAGCAAAACAGGAAATCCCAAAGCCTTCCCTTTTCCCAAACCCAAAGTAGCCGGCCTGGATTTTAGTTTTAGCGGCCTCAAAACCAGCATCCTGTATTTTTTGCAGAAGGAAACCAGCAAGAATCCGGAATTCATAGAAGAAAACTTAAATGATATTTGTGCCTCGATTCAGCATACCATCATTGAAATCCTCATGGATAAATTAAAAAAAGCGGTAAAGGAGACAGGAATTCGGCAGGTCGCTATTGGGGGCGGTGTTTCTGCCAATTCCGGTATTCGTAAAGCCCTTACCGAAGCTCAGGAAAAATTAGGCTGGACTACCTATATCCCAAAATTTGAATATTGTACAGACAATGCTGCGATGATTGGGATTGTAGGGTATTTGAAATACCAGGCCGGAAATTTTAGCGATCCATCAGTTGCTGCCCGGGCACGATATAAAATTGGAAGCGATTAAGCCTGTTTTAGAAAAGGATTCTTTACACCTTATTCTCAATGAAATGCTTACCTTAGGTCATGGCCTACAGCGATCTTCTTGCAAATAGAATCCGACTTGCCCTAGGCATTTTTCCCGATGTCATCCGAACTGCCATAGCGGAGAAAAAAATGTTTGGGGGGCTTGCCTTTTTGTACAAAGGAAAAATGACGGTTGGAGTGAACCAAGAAGATCTAATGGTTCGGGTTAGGCCGGAACATATGGAGGTTTCACTAAATACACCCCATGTACGCCCAATGACCTTTACCGGAAAAGCCATGAAGGAATTTATCTTTGTGGGCCCCGGAGGTTATGAAACGGAACACCAATTACAACACTGGCTGGAATTGGGCATAGCCCACGCCAGGCATAAATTAATGGAAGAATAAGAAATGCAATTATTTTACAGTGCCACCCTGGACCAAAGTGTCTCGCAATTTGTTTTCCCCGAGGAGGAAAGCCGACATATAGTTAAAGTCTTACGCAGGCAAGAAGGTGACGAACTTCAGATTACCAATGGCAAAGGCTTCTTGTTTGAGGCAGAAATCCTTTCTGCAGATCCTAAAGCCTGTAAGGTTGCCATCGTCAAGACCACTAAAAAGCACCAGAAAATGCATTGGCTTCATATGGTTGTTGCCCCAACCAAGAATATGGACAGATTTGAATGGTTCCTCGAAAAAGTAACGGAAATCGGGGTGCACGAAATCACACCTATTATCTGTGAACATTCAGAGCGCAAGGTTTTAAAACTGCCCAGACTGGAAAAGATCATGCAAGCAGCCATGAAACAATCCGTTCGCACATATTTACCCAAACTCAATGAGGCGGTACCCTACGATGAGTTTATTAAGCGCGGCCATGAGGGCTTACTTTTTATAGCCCATTGCCATGAAGAAGAGAAAATGGAACTTATCCGCAGGGTGGCACCAGATAAGGACGTTACCATTCTCATTGGTCCGGAGGGAGATTTCTCGGAACACGAAGTTGACCTGGCCTATGAAAATGGATTTTATCCGGTATCCCTTGGGGATGCCCGGTTGCGTACCGAAACCGCCGCCATTGTTGCCTGTACTACTGTTGCCATTATCAACAGCCGTTAAGATGGCCTACGTTAAATAATCAGCTTATTAACTACCTTTGAAATCATGTCAGGTCTAAGATCCTATCATATCGCATTGTTATTATTCCTCATGTGCACTGGAATACCATGTTCAGCTCAGGAAATAGCAATTCTCAAATACGGCGGAGGTGGAGACTGGTATGCCAATCCCACCGCCATGCCAAATTTGATCGCTTTCTGCAATGCAAATATTGGAACTGAGCTCAATGCGAAACCTCAGACAGTGTCAGCCGGGGACGAAGCCATGTTTCAATATCCCATGTTACATATGACCGGTCATGGCAATGTCTTCTTCACGGTTGAAGAAGCCGAAAACCTCCGTATGTACTTACTATCAGGAGGCTTTATACACATCGATGACAACTACGGCATGGAGCCTTACCTGAGAAAAGAGCTCACCAAGGTATTTCCGGACAAAGAGCTACAGGAACTGGGGGCAGATCACCCCATATTCAACCAGGAGTTTCAGTTTCCGCAGGGGCTCCCCAAGATACACGAACACGACGGCAAGCGACCACAGGCTCTTGGAATATTTCATGACAGCCGATTGGTGCTCCTCTTCACTTTTGAAAGCGATCTGGGAGATGGCTGGGAAGATCCGGAAGTACATAACGATCCCGAAGAGGTAAGGCGAAAAGCCCTTCAAATGGGCGCCAATATTGTTCAATATGTTTTTAAGAATTAAGGGGTGACACCAACAATCATTTCCAAAGGTATTTTAAGAGCGGTGGGGATCATTACTGGGATCCTGCTACTGTTGTATTTCCTTTATGAGATCAGGTCTGTAATAGCCTATATTGCTCTGGCTGTGGTAGTAGCACTCATAGGGAGGCCCTTGACCCTTTTTCTAAGAAGACGCCTGAAATTTCCTAATACTCTGGCGGTGGTGGTTACCATGATATTAATGGTGAGTATTGTTGCCGGAATCATTGCCCTGTTCGTGCCGCTGATCACGGAACAAAGCCGAAACCTGTCCTTGCTGAATATTGAGGAATTACAAACCAGCCTTAACCGGCTTTATCGAGAGGTGATCCAGTATTTTGGGGCTTCTACTGCGGAAGTAAATGAACTAATTCGCGAATCCGCACTGGACCAGAATGTTTTGGAAGGTCTGGATCTGGGCTTTATCCCGAATATTCTGAACTCCTTTGTCAATATCCTCAGTTCGGTAAGTATTGGATTGTTTTCGGTCTTGTTTATCTCCTTTTTCTTCCTGAGGGACAGCAAATTGTTTCAAAATGGTTTACTGGTGTTTATCCCTAAAACAAAGGAATCCAATACTGTAAAGTCCATCGAAAAGATCAACAACCTTCTTTCCCGATATTTTATCGGCTTGTTGATTCAGATCCTGATCCTCTTCACGATCTATGTCATCGTCCTGCTATTGGTTGGAATCGAAAACGCTGTTGTGATTGCCTTCCTCTGCGCCCTTTTTAATATTATTCCTTATGTGGGACCAATCATCGGTGGCGTGCTGATGGTATTCCTTACCATGACGAGTAATTTGGATGCCGATTTCAGTACTGTAATTTTACCAAAAACAGGCTATGTACTGATTGGAATTGTAGTAGGACAGCTGGTTGATAATTTCTTTTCACAACCCTTTATTTTTTCCAATAGCGTAAAATCTCATCCCCTTGAAATTTTTCTGATCATCATTGTAGCCGGACTCCTTTTTGGAGTTGTCGGAATGATTATCGCGGTACCCGGATACACGGCAATTAAGGTCATTTTGAAGGAATTTCTCTCCGAAAATGAAATGGTAAAACGACTTACCAAAAATCTATAGCTTCACTTTGAATAAAAGTATTTTAAATACTGGTGTACAAAACTTTATACATAATTTTTCGAGCAATGACATCTTGTCAGTTGCGCTAAAAAAGAGTCCTTTTCCCAATGTTTCCTCCCAGGAGCTCGCACAGCAGATCTCTTCCCGGGTAAAGTGCCAATATAAGCTTCCGGACTGGTACCAGAATGAAGGAATTTACTACCCGGAAAAACTCCATATCGAACAGGCTTCCTCCGAACAGACTGCAGCCTATAAGGCACGCCTTATCGAGGGAAACACCCTGACTGATCTCACAGGAGGAATGGGTGTGGATAGTTACTGTTTCAGTCAACGCATAGGCCAGGTCTTTTATTATGAAACCAAGGCTGAACTAGCCGAAATCTCTTCGCACAACTTCAATGTGCTGGGGGCGGAAAACATTGATGTTTGTGCCGGGGACGGTGTTACAGCACTTAAAAATGATACAAGAACGTACGACTGGATCTACCTGGATCCCTCGAGAAGGGCAGAAAACAATCGCCGTGTCTTTCGTTTGGAAGAAGGTGTTCCCAACGTATTGGAAATCCTACCCTTGCTATTTTCCAAAGCAGATAACGTACTACTAAAAACAGCGCCCATGCTCGACATTCACGAGGGATTAAGGGCATTACAGCAGGTGGCAAGTATACATGTGGTAGCCGTTAAAAATGAAGTGAAAGAATTACTTTGGATCCTCAGCAAATCCACCAAATCAGAACCCGATATTGTTGCGGTTAATTTGAGTAGCGACCAAGAAGAACCCTTTGTTTTCACCCATACTGAAGAACAGGCTTGCGAGAGTATGTATTCCCCTCCGCTGGAATATTTGTATGAACCCAATGCAGCCCTTCTTAAGGCGGGAGCATTTAAAACCTTAGGCGTGCGATGCGGCCTGGCCAAACTCCATCCCCACAGTCACTTATACACCGGGCGTGATGCCATGCATTTTCCCGGCAGGCGTTTTAAGGTTAAAGCGGTTCATCCGTATTCCAAAAAGATGTCCTTTAAAAAGGCCAATATCACCACGCGCAACTTCCCCATGAGTGTGGCTGCCCTACGCAAAAAGCACCGAATTTCTGAAGGGGGAAATTCCTATATATTTTTTACAAAAACAATTGAAGAACAACTGGTTGCAATTGAATGTATAAAGTTTTAGTTAAATAATTTTTTTGGAAACTTCAGACCAATCAGCGCGCTTCGGATGCCGTTGAGCAGGCCCATTTAAAATCAGCCACCGGATCCCTGGAAGCACTGCCGAGGTTATAGTGCCACCATTCTGTCCGGATCGACCAGAACCCGTGTTTTTCCATTACCTCTTTTAGCAATTTCCGGTTCTTGAGGATTTCATCAGGCAGATCAAGATTGTCGTGATAGGCCCTTTTTCCAAAGTAATCAAAATCAGTTCCCATGTCCAGTTCCTCTCCCTGCAGGTTTACCAGGGTGATGTCCACCGCCCCTCCCCTGTTATGTATGGAACCTTTTTCCGGGTTTGCCACGTATTGCGGATTAGGAACAAGGTCCCACATTTTGTATTGCACGGAGTTGGGCCGGTAACAATCAAAAAACTTTATGCGGTAGCCTTTACTCATAAAATCCATATTGGCTGCTATCAAGGCTTTCGCTGTCTTTACGCGGGTATAACATTCAGCACAGTCATATACCTGAGCTTTGAGAAAATTATTTTCTGTCGCATATCGGAGGTCATAGGCAAAATCATCGCTAAAATCTGCTAATCGAATAAAAGTAGTATCTGACAGGGTGTCCAGGTTTGGTTGCGGAGTTTCTTTCGCAAGACTATCCCTGGAAATAGCGTTAGCACTATCATCCTCCGTAATTCTCCTTTCAGGATTTTCATTTTTCGTTTTCACCTCTTTACATGCCACCAGGAACAACACCACTGCTAGCCATATAAATGCCTTGAATAAAAAAGCTGGAAAAGACTTTGGAATCATGCAGTAAGATAAAAATACAATTTGGAATGATTGAAAAATAGCCTACTTTTCCTGTTATGGAATCAAATCATACCAATTACAGCTTTCTCGTTATACTCCTTTGTTTAATTCCACTTTACGCCCCGGGGCAGGAACCCTGGCTGCTCGGTTTTAAGAAGCCGGCACAAAATCCCATTATGAAGGCAGATCCTGCCTACACATTTGACTGTCCGGTGAAGGATACAATTGTACAGTGGCAAAAAGCTGATGTCTTTAATCCCGGGGCAGTGGTAAGGAACGATACCGTTTTTATGTTTTTCCGTGCAGAGGACAATCCCAAAGCCATACTCGGTGGCCGTACTTCGAGAATTGGCCTTGCCTATAGTACCAATGGGATTGATTTTGTAAAACACCCGAAACCCGTGCTGTATCCGGATAAGGATGAATTCCGGCAATGGGACTATCCCGGCGGGGTGGAAGATCCCCGCGTAGCGGAACTGGAAGATGGCAGCTACCTGATGCTGTACACCAGCTGGAACCAGGACGTTGCCCGCCTTTCTTCAGCTACTTCCAGGGATTTGAAAACCTGGAAAAAACACGGCCCGGTATTCCGCGAGGCACATAATGGTAAATTTCTGGATATCTGGAGCAAATCGGGCTCAGTGGTTACGGAACAGACCAAAGGGCGGCTTATTGCCAAAAAGGTGAATGGAAAATATCTGATGTACTGGGGAGAACTGTTCGTTAACCTGGCGACCTCAACAGACGGTATTTCATGGGACCCGTTTCTAGATAAAGACGGGGAACTGCTTAAAGTTTTTAAACCCACAAAGGGGGAATTCGACAGCCATCTTACTGAACCGGGACCCCCGGCACTTTATACGGAGGAAGGGATCCTGCTCATGTACAACGGTAAAAACCTCAGCGGTGATGGTGCCAGTTCAAAGGTACCTGAAGGCACCTATTGCGGCGGACAGGTATTGTTTAGTTCCAAAGACCCTGCTACCCTTCTCAGGCGGCTGGAAACGCCATTTATTTGTCCAGACCTCCCACATGAGATCACCGGGCAATACCAGGCAGGCACTACGTTTATAGAAGGCTTGGTTTACTTTAAGGAAAAGTGGTTTCTCTACTACGGGACTGCGGATTCCATGGTAGGACTGGCAGTAAAAGAATAGCCAAATACCCAGGGGTTGCTATTCCATAATCATCTCAAGGTATTTGAGACTTTCAGGGACCTGGGATACCACCCGTGAGCTTTCATCTTCAATAAACATATAGGGAATATCCAATTCCTTTACTCGCTTTACAATCTTGTCTATTTGGATTTGTCCGGTTCCCAAAACCACATTGGTTTCAACATTTTCATGGCCGCTATTGTTACCCGGCAACCCCTTTGCCATATCCTTAAGGTGCATCAGATGAAATTTATCAGGATACTGATTAAGCAGGGCTAACGGATCCGCCCCGCCGTGTTGCGCCCAATAGACATCCATTTGAAATCCAAAATAGCGCGCTTTGCTCACCATATAATCGAACAAGGTGCCTTCCTTATAGGGTCGGAATTCATAGCCGTGAATATGATAAACCAGTTTAAGTCCTTCTGTTTGCAAAGCCTTGCCGGCAAGATTAAAAACATCAACAGCCTTTTTTACATCTTCTATTCCAAACTGATTTCCATTATGCGGAATCCAGGCACACAT
>CAJHYA010000195.1_pt1 | contig 16642 bp, 14 predicted proteins | sample 9198611 | NCBI WGS metagenome assembly CAJHYA01 (sample SAMEA7708353, study PRJEB35096) | sediment metagenome | biome: marine neritic benthic zone biome [ENVO:01000025]; feature: sediment [ENVO:00002007]; material: shallow marine sediment [ENVO:03000034] sea grass bed [ENVO_01000059] ... | reverse complement strand
GAGAAAAGTTGGGTTTTGTCTGCTATCTTTTTTGCAGACTCATAGCCTCCTTTTACCCCAAATGTTACAATACTGCTCTGTCCCTTGGGGAGGTATGTCTCGGCCAAACTATTATAGGCACTATTCTTCAATCCCGGGTAGTTTACCCAGGTTACCTCCTCGCGTTCTTCCAGCCACTGAGCAAGGGCCAGCGCATTTTCGCTGTGTTTCTTTATCCTCACTTCCAGGGTTTCCAGGCCCTGAATAATCTGGAATGCGTTAAACGGACTCAGGCAGGCACCGTGATCGCGAAGGCCTTCAATCCTGACCTTGGCAATGTAAGCCGCAGGCCCAAGCGCATCGTGATATACCAGCCCGTGATAGCCAGGTGAGGGCTCCGTGAATTCAGGGAATTTCCCATTAGCCCAGTCGAACGTACCAGCATCGATGATTACCCCACCCAGTGCAGTTCCGTTCCCATTGATATATTTGGTCAGCGAATGGATAACAATATTGGCCCCGTGTTCGATGGGGTTAAGCAGGGCGGGTGTGGCCACGGTATTATCAACAATAAAAGGGACACGCGCAGCCTGTGCCTGTTGGGAAATAGCTTTGAGATCCAGTACATCCAGTTTTGGATTTCCAAGGGATTCCACGAAAATAGCCCGGGTATTTTCCTGAACGGCCTTACCAAAGTTTTCAGGATCATCAGGATCTACAAATGTGGTCGTAATCCCCAGTCGGGGAAGCGTAACACTCAATAAATTATAGGTTCCCCCATATAAGCTGTTTGAGGCCACTATATGATCTCCGCTTTTTAGCAGCACCAATAAGGCCGTGTTAATGGCTGCGGTCCCTGAGGAAGTCACCACGGATGCAATTCCTCCTTCCAGTGCCGCGAGGCGCTGTTCCAGAATGTCGTTGGTGGGGTTGTTTATCCGGGTATAGATATTCCCGAATTCCGCAAGGGAGAATAGGTTGGCAGCATGGTCTGAATCATTGAATACATAGGCTGTACTTTGATAAATCGGCACTGCCCTCGTACCTCCGTTAACCGCTGGATCATGCCCTGCGTGCAAGGCGTTCGTACTAAATTTTTGCTCACTCATGATTTTTGTCTTTAAATAATAATTAGATTAAATAAAAAGCCAAACCCCCATCTCCCTCAGGACATCGGGTAAAATCAAAAAGTTATAAGAAAGAAGATTTACAGCTATTGCTGCATTCTGTTATCTGTCCCAAAACCTGGGATAGAATTTAGCACCTTCTTTGTATTAGAAACAAAGGGTTGCTAAGGCTTCATTGGGTCTATTCCCTCCACCTTTCTTGATAACTATTCAATACGTGTTTGAACTTCGATGGGTCAAATATAACGACCTAAAATTGGAATTTCCTAATGGAAAGTCAAAAAATTAAAGCGAAAAGGCCTTTTTTACGGCATCGACCATATCCAGTTTTTCCCAGGTAAAAAGCTCCACTTCCTTTTCAATTCGCCCATTATACGGGGATTCAAAGACTTTTCGAATCGTTTTTGGAGATTTACCCATATGGCCATATGCAGCCGTTTCCAAATAAATCGGATTTCTCAATTTTAATCGCTCCTCAATAGCAAAAGGCCTCATGTCAAAAAGTTCTTTTACTATGGCAGCAATTTCTCCATCACTTAGATCCACGTGGGCTGTTCTATAGGTATCCACAAAAATGGATGTGGGTTCGGCAACGCCAATGGCATAGCTCACCTGGACCAGGATTTCATCCGCAACTCCTGCAGCAACCAGATTTTTGGCAGCATGACGGGCAGCATAGGCAGCACTTCGGTCAACTTTGCTAGGATCCTTACCGCTAAATGCTCCACCCCCATGGGCACCTTTTCCACCATAAGTGTCTACCACGATCTTCCGGCCGGTGAGGCCTGTATCCCCATGCGGCCCTCCGATCACGAATTTCCCTGTTGGATTGATATGATAAATGATCTCGTCATCAAACAACTTCTGGATTCCTTCGGGAAGTTTCTTCATTACCCGTGGGATCAGAATCCCAATCATATCCTCTTTGATTTTCGCCAACATGCGTTCATCGTCCGCGTCAAATGGGTCGTGCTGGGTGGATACCACAACAGTGTCGATCCTCTCGGGTACATGGTTATCTGAATAAGCAATGGTCACTTGTGCCTTGGCATCCGGCCTTAGATAAAGGATATCCTTCTGTTCTCGTCTCAACAGGGCTAATTCCTGGAGAATTTTGTGAGAAATATCGAGTGCCAGGGGCATATAATTCTCGGATTCACGGGTAGCATAGCCAAACATCATTCCCTGATCCCCTGCACCCTGATCTTCTTTTCTTCCGCGGTCCACACCCTGGAGTATTTCCGGAGATTGCTCGTGGATCAGGGATATTACTCCGCATGAATCTCCACTGAACTGGTATTCCCCCTTGGTATAGCCAATGTTGTTGATGACTTCCCGAGCGATATGCTGCAAATCAACATAGGTCTTGCTCGTCACTTCTCCGGCCAGGATTACCTGTCCCGTTGTCACTAGTGTCTCACAGGCAACCATACTATTCGGGTCAAATGCAAGGAAATTGTCAAGTAAAGCATCGCTGATTTGATCGGCAATTTTATCGGGGTGCCCCTCACTTACGGATTCCGAAGTAAATAAATACGACATTAGATGGTATTTGTTAGTCGAGAAATCTGGCATCGGACTGATCGCGTGGTGAAGTCAATAGATCCCTGAGCCAGCTGGGAACATACTGCTTTAGCATTTTTTGGTTCCGATTCAATCGCGGAACTAAGAGGTTGCAATCAGTCAAATCTCTCCTCTAAATTTAGGTTGACAAAAGTACGTATTTGTGGAGGAAATAAAAATTTTGAATAACTCAATTTTGATAAGGTATTTCAACAACTATTTTTTCTCTTACCCAAGATACTTCGTATATTACCTGACGGATTTAGCAGCAATTAAAAGTAAATCAGATTAGCATGCATATTGCAGTTGCCGGGAACATCGGCGCAGGTAAAACAACTCTTACAAAACTTCTGGCCAAACACTATAAATGGGATGCTCATTTCGAGGATGTTGTGGATAATCCTTATCTGGACGACTTTTACAATAAAATGGAACGCTGGAGTTTTAACCTCCAAATCTACTTCCTTAACAGCCGGTATCGTCAGATCCTGAAGATCCGTGAAAGTGGCAAGAATGTGATTCAGGATAGAACCATTTATGAAGATGCCCACATATTTGCCCCTAACCTCCATGCCATGGGGTTGATGACCAACCGTGATTTTAGCAACTATACCAGTCTCTTTGAACTCATGGAATCCCTGGTGCTTCCGCCAGATCTTTTGATCTACCTCAGAAGTTCCATCCCCAACCTGGTTAACCAAATCCACAAAAGGGGGCGTGATTATGAGAATTCGATTTCAATTGATTATTTGAGTCGCTTAAACGAGCGTTATGAAGCCTGGGTCCATAGTTATGAAAAAGGCAATATGCTGATTATCGATGTGGACGAACTGGATTTTGTGGACAACCCGGAACACCTGGGAACGGTAATCAACAAAATCGATGCGGAAATTCACGGACTTTTTTAAACTGTCCTTTATAAAATTAAAAAGCCCCGGAAATCCGGGGCTTTTCTTTTGGAAAACAATATTTTCTATTGTTCTTCTTCTATCTCAACTTCCTTGACAACTTTCTCGAGTTTCACCTCAACACTTTCATCCATTTCATTGAAAGCAGCGATTTTGGCTTTAACCTCTTCTTTAGTTCCTTCAAAGATTTGCTGGTCTTCGGTAACCTCACCATTCTCATCTGTTACCGTGGTCACAACGGCCTGGAAAAGTCCTTCTCCCATATCCTTCATTTCCACACTAACTTCTTTCTTGATCGACTTCTGAACCATTTCCATAGCCGGCTGATTGTCATTATAGGCTGTAACAGCATCTGCAGAAATAGCAATACTCGGGGCAATTACCAATGCCACTACTGACATAAGCTTGAGCAGGATGTTCAGGGAAGGTCCTGAGGTGTCCTTAAAAGGATCCCCTACCGTATCACCTACAACCGCTGCTTTGTGCGCATCAGTTCCTTTCCTGCCTTCCGCTTCTATCATTTTTTTGGCGTTATCCCAGGCTCCTCCTGCATTAGACTGAAAGATCGCCATCAATACACCGGCTGTGGTAACCCCGGCAAGCAGTCCGCCTAACATTTCAGCTCCACCGATGAAGCCGATAGCCACAGGTACTGCAATAGCGAGAATTCCCGGAAAAACCATTTCCCGAATAGAGGCTTTGGTAGATATCGCCACACATTTGTCATATTCGGCAACTCCGTCAGCCGCATCAAAGATCTTCCGATCTTCAACAGAAGCTTTGGACATGTCCGAATCGTACTTTTTCATCACTTCTAAGGCCGCTTTCAGTTGTGGAATGTCACGGAATTGTCGCCTTACTTCTTCAATCATAGCCATGGCTGCGCGACCCACAGCTCCCATGGATAAGGACGAGAATACAAAGGGTAGCATGCCACCGATGAGCAATCCGGCCATGATATCGGGCCTGGATACATCTATAGCGGTTACATTAGCTGTCTTCATAAAGGCTGCGAAAAGCGCCAGGGCCGTAAGTGCGGCAGAAGCAATGGCGAATCCTTTTCCAATGGCTGCTGTGGTGTTTCCAACAGCATCCAATTTGTCTGTTCTTTCCCTTACTTCAGGTGGAAGTTCGGACATCTCAGCAATACCTCCTGCATTATCTGAAATAGGCCCGTAAGCATCAACGGCCAACTGTATACCGGTGTTTGCCAGCATCCCTACAGCGGCAATCGCAATTCCGTAAAGGCCTGCAAAATAATGTGAAATTATGATCGCACTGGCAATCAGAAGAATTGGAATAGCGGTAGACATCATACCAACTCCTAGACCAGCGATAATATTCGTTGCTGAACCGGTTTCGGATTGCCTAACGATACCCTTAACAGGTTTGGTTCCGGTTCCGGTATAATATTCGGTGACTTTTCCTACCGCCAACCCGGCAACAAGACCTGCAATAGTTGCCCAGAAAACCCCCAATGAAGTAAATGTTTTCCCGCCATCTACCCAACTTTCCGGTAGCATATTTTGGATCAGGAAATAAGAAACAATCAACATCAACGCAGCAGAACCAAATTCTCCAAAGTTCAATGCTCTATGTGGAGACCCTCCTTCTTTTACCTTGACGAAGAACGTCCCGATGATAGACATTACAATCCCCGCGGCAGCAAGAGCCAGGGGTAAATACACGGCTCCAAGGCCATCAAAGGATGCCTGGAATTCAGGCATTGTAACAAATACCGCTCCCAATACCATAGTACCAATGATAGAACCTACATACGATTCAAAAAGGTCGGCTCCCATTCCCGCGACATCCCCTACATTATCTCCTACGTTATCCGCAATGGTAGCCGGATTCAGGGGGTGGTCTTCCGGAATACCGGCTTCAACCTTCCCTACAAGGTCGGCTCCAACATCTGCCGCTTTGGTATAAATTCCGCCACCAACACGAGCAAATAAGGCAATAGAAGAAGCTCCAAGAGAGAAACCAGACAGTACGTTAAGCACTTCGGCAATTTCCCAACCTTGTCCACTGTATATCACAAAGAGGCTGCTAAGCCCTAATACTCCCAGACCTACAACCCCAAGGCCCATTACGGAACCTCCGGCAAAGGCCACTTCCAGGGCTTTTCCTAAAGATTCACGTGCTGCGTTGGTAGTTCTTACATTGGCTTTCGTTGCGACTCGCATCCCGATGAAACCTGCAAGACCGGAACAGATGGCCCCTACAATAAAGGATATGGCCACCATACCATTGGAGCCTGTTTCGCTTTCTCCCTTAAAGTATAAAAGAATAGCAACGGCAATTACAAAAACAGCCAGGACTCTGTATTCAGCCTTCAAAAAAGACATGGCGCCATCAGCAATATTTTTGGCGATCCTTGCCATTTTTTCACCTCCAACAGCTTGCTTGGAAACCCAGATGTTTTTAAGCCAAACGAAAAGCAGGGCTAAAATACCAAAGGCCCAAAGATAGTCTACGAATAATTCCATTTGTTTAGTTATTTATGGTTTAAAACGGCTGCAAAAGTAGTGAAATGGATTAGAATAAAAAAGGATAAATACCCCCATAAAGGCAGTATTAATCAAGAATTTCACCAGAAGGTACGGCTTTGGTACTGGCCCTAGAAATTGAAGCCAAAAGTGCCGGTGACACTAAAAGGACGTGCATCCGGAGCATCCAGATAATTGCCTCTAAAATTAAAATCGACTCTGAAAATTTTAAAGATATTTCCAACACCTAAAGAGTATTCCCAGTAAATCTGTTCATCCGGGGCTATCAGGGGTATATTCGTTGGGGCGTTTAAGGCAATGTTCTCATCAGAAAGTTCCCCCCAAACGCCACGTAATCCCACAATTTCGCGGAGATTAAGTTTACGTAATAGCGGGATACGGGAAAACAACCTTCCATTGAAATTATGTTCAAAATTGGCAGAGACATAAGTATCGGTCACAAACTCATAAAAGTCCAGGTTGGGAAAGGTGTTGTATATGGAAAAAAGCGTTTGGTTTCCCGGGACCACGTTCAACAGACCCAGGGGTAGGGCACCAAAGGTTTTTCCTATCTCAACTGTACTCATCAAGCGACCGAAACCGCCTAGCTGCCAGGGTTGGGTATATGAAAACTGTATTTTTTCATAGTTAAAATCACTTTCCAGGAATCCCTGTAATCCCTGCGTATAATTAAGCAGCAGAGTACTGTAGTCTTCATTAATATCCCGGCGTTCCACCCCATAACCTATGGTGCGCTTACCTGGCGTATAAATCAGGGTGGTAATCAGGTCGAACTGCTTAATCTCTGAAGCAATTCCGCCAGGTGACCCCGAATCCAAATAGTCAAGGCTGAAAGCCTCGGGGAGTGCCGAACTCAAGGCGCGAAAAGAACCACCGAAACGGATGCGTAAATTCTCAAGAGGTTCGGCTTCCAGTGCAATCGTACTCAGATTGATGTTTGTTAGCCTGTCGTTGTTTCCCACAGTCAGTACGGAAGAAGAAGCAATACTTCTGCCCAATACATCATTAGTGGCTGTTAAACTGAGTCCCAACTGTTCAATATCCCTGCGATTACCCCCTGAAATGATAAGTCGGCTTTTACGATCCAGCAACCACTTGGCTGAAAAACCGTGTTTAAATTTCTTGTCGTCAAAACCATAGGCCATGTACCCTTCTAGTCGCCAGGGATCATTCTGCCCGAAATAGGTTCGGGCCCCGCCCCTCAGACGGATTCCTTCTGCATCATTAAATCCAAAGGTGCTGTATATGTCCCCTATATCCAGGTTCCATTTGTCTATCTCGATATAGCCGGATCCCAGGATACTTACCAGGTTGTAATAGGTTTTGAACTTTGGGACCGTTTTCAGGGTATCCAACAATTGGTAAATCCCCTGTTCGTCTTTATTGAGCGATTCCAACCGGCTGTTTTTCCAGAAAACACTATCCCGCTGAAAGATTTTAGGATCAAAGGGGTCAGATACCTTCTTATAAAATTCCTCTGGCCTGGGATTGTCGAACTTATAATGGTCATACACCGTTGTCCGCTTACCGTAAACCCCTTTGGATTTTTCCTTTTTACTGAAACTAAAATCACTCATGAGGTAATCCCGCTTTAAGAGGAACACCGAATCGTTTACCACTTCAAACTCCTGTTGGATGTAGATCTCCTTTACCCAGTTAATGTTTGCACTTTTCGTAACCTCCAGGTCGATTTTCTTAACGGCATAAGTGGAATCATTTACCCAGAAATCTCCTTTAAAAGTCAGTTCATTCTTTCGTCTGGGATAGTAGATAATATGGTAACACCATTTATTGTCTATGAAGGCACTGTCTGCCAGTACATAATTGTAGGTGTTAATTCCGGTGCGGGACAGCGGACTGGTAAAACTTTTATCCACCAGTTTGATATAGTTATCATAGATATTGTAATCGGAATACAGGTCGTCCACAAAACCGATGATTGCCTGGTTGTTGCTAAATCCGGAATTTTTGCTGCCGCTAACCTCTTCCTTCTCCAAATTCATCTCATTATCCCCATATACCTGGGAAAACGTCTCGTTGAGAAATAGCGGCAGGTAGGTTTTTCCCGTGATTCGGGAGGTATCGAGGTCGGCAAATATAAATTCCATACCCTTGAACATGCGGCTTTTCATAAGCGCGCTGTCTATGGTATTCAGATCGAATTCAATCTTTTCATACTTGTCGTATTCATATTGCCGGAACTTTCGCAGTCCGTTAACCCGCTTATTTGCCCATATCTTTTTAAGGATATCGATAGCCGGATTATTTTTTTTCGACTGTCTACCCACATAGACTATTACCTCATCTAATTGTTCCCCTTCTTGCAAAACGATCTGAAGGTTATAGGTAACCCGCTGTTTCAGACTAATCACGGCCTGAGCATATCCAATAAAGGAGACGGACAATTCGGAGTAATTTTCATCGGATTCGAGGTAGAATCGTCCATCCTCATCCGTTATGGTACCTTCGGTGGTGTTATTAAAAAGGACATTGGCATAAGCGACAGGACTTCCGGCTTCATCTACCACTGTTCCACTTACCTTGGTTTGTGCATTCAGGAAAATGGCTTGAATCAGGAACAGGCACAGGAATAGTCTCTTCATGAGCTGATAGGTGTCAAAACATCCGCTTTAGCCGGAACAGTATTGCTGAACTTACAGCAGGGATATTTCAATAGTAACGCTGTAATCAACTTTGTCGTATCCAAGAAAGTTGAACAATAGGAACGAAGATACCTGTGTAAATTGGATTGACTTATTGGTATAACACTTTCTTAACAGCCTTGATCACATCATCAGCATTGGGAATCCATTCAGCAAGTAATACCGGGGAATATGGTGCAGGAGTGTCAGCCGTGTTTATCCTCACAATTGGGGCATCCAGGTAATCAAAGGCCTGGGATTGGATTTGATAGGTGATCTCGGTGGCGACATTTCCAAAAGGCCAGGCTTCCTCAAGAATAACCAGACGATTCGTTTTTTTAACAGAGCTCAGGATAGCTTCGTGATCCATTGGCCTTACCGTTCGAAGGTCTATAATCTCGCAACTTATCCCTTCCTGTTCAAGTTGATCGGCTGCTTTGTAGGCTTCTTTTATGATTTTTCCGAAGGATACAATAGTAACATCCTTGCCTTCCCGTTTAATATCTGCAACTCCCAGTGGGATGGTGTATTCCCCTTCCGGAACCTCCCCCTTATCGCCATACATCTGCTCAGATTCCATAAAGATCACGGGATCGTCATCTCGTATGGCCGTTTTCAACAGACCTTTAGCATCGTACGGGTTGGAAGGAACCACTACCTTAAGCCCGGGGGTATTGGCAAACCAGCTTTCGAATGCCTGGGAATGTGTTGCTGCCAATTGACCTGCGGAGGCAGTAGGTCCCCGAAAAACCATAGGGATATTAAACTGCCCTCCAGACATTTGTCGCATTTTCGCTGCATTGTTGATGATCTGATCGATTCCCACCAGTGAAAAATTGAAGGTCATAAACTCGATAATAGGCCTGTTGCCATTCATGGCAGAACCTACACCTATTCCTGCAAAACCCAGTTCAGAAATTGGAGTATCCAGAACGCGCTCGGGACCAAATTCATCCAACATCCCTTTTGAGGCTTTGTATGCTCCGTTGTATTCAGCAACTTCCTCCCCCATAAGGTAAATGGATTCGTCCCTTCGCATTTCTTCGGACATTGCCTCCGCTATTGCTTCTCTGAATTGAATTGTTCTCATTATTTACTCGTTTTGACCGTCTGATAGTGCCTTTGAGGCTGACAAAAATAGGAAAATATCAGCCAATAATGCAGCGGAGCAATTCAAAATTATTTATAAATTTTATTATGCATGCATAGTATTTTTCAAATATATTGGCTATCTTTGAAGCTGTATTTTAACCGTTTTTTTTAAACCGTTTTCCCTATGAAGATATTAGTCTGTATCAGCAATGTTCCCGATACAACATCCAAGATCAACTTCACGGCCGATAACACTAAGTTTGACACGACCGGAGTACAATTTGTGATCAATCCCAACGATGAATTTGGCCTTACGCGAGCCATGTGGTTTAAAGAAAAGCAGGGGGCGGTGGTCCACGTGGCTACCGTAGGTGACAGCAGTGTGGAACCCACCATGAGGAAAGCGCTGGCTATAGGGGCCGATGAAGCCATTCGGGTAGACGCTGTACCCACGGACGGATTATTTGTCGCCAGGCAGTTGGCCGAAGTGGTCAAAAACGGCGAGTATGACCTGATTCTTGCCGGAAGGGAATCCATTGATTATAACGGCGGTATGGTTCCCGGTATGATGGCGGCCATGCTAAATATCAATTTTGTAAATACCTGTATATCCCTGGAGGTTGAGGGTACTGTGGCCAGGGCCGAAAGGGAAATTGATGGCGGCAAGGAAACCTTAGAAACCTCCCTGCCCCTTATTATAGGGGGACAAAAGGGATTAGTGGAAGAGAGCGATCTCCGCATCCCGAACATGCGTGGTATTATGATGGCGCGACAAAAGAAACTGAGTGTGGTACCGCCTGTGGAAGCTGCTAGCGGAAGCGAAGAAATTAGATTTGAGCGACCAGTGCCCAAGGGTGAGGTAAAACTTGTAGACGCCGAAAATATCGATGAGCTTATAGAACTATTACATAACGAAGCCAAGGTAATCTGAAAGCTATTCTAAGCCTTAGTATCAAAACAAAACCAGAAATCCATGTCAGTACTAGTTTATACGGAATCAGAAAAAGGAAATTATAAGAAAAATGCGTTTGAGGTTGCTTCGTATGCCAAGGAAGTTGCCGATCAAATAGGAACTGAGGTAGTCGCTATTTCTTTTCATGCAGACGCCTCGGAGACCCTTGAGCAATTTGGGGTGTCCAAGATATTGAACGTGACCGATCCCTCCTTTCAAACGTTTAACGCAAGGGCATTCGCAGCTGTACTGGCAGAAGCGGCACAAGCAGAAAATGCTTCAATTATTGTGGTTAGCTCCAGCACTGACGCCAAATACATGGCTGGCATTCTGGCCGGGGAGCTGGAGGCGGGATATGCGACAAATGTCGTGGCCGCTCCTGAAAGCGTTTCTCCCCTGGTGGTTAAAAGAACTGCCTTCACCAACAAGGGATTCATGTATACACAGCTGAATGGAACTCTTAATATTATAGGGGTTTCCAGCAATGCATATGGATCGCGGGAGAATCCGGTTAGTGGTAAGGTAGAAGAATTCGCTCCAACAGTCAATGATGACCATTTTACCGTTAAATCTGTTGAAACCGACCAGGTTGTTGGTAAAGCTACCATTGCCGATGCCGATATCGTCGTATCTGCCGGACGGGGACTAAAAGGTCCTGAAAACTGGGGAATCATTGAAGAGCTTGCAGATGTGCTTGGGGCGGCAACAGCCTGTTCCAAACCGGTTTCCGACCTGGGTTGGCGGCCGCATAGTGAACATGTGGGACAAACAGGAAAACCAGTGGCCAGTAATCTCTACATCGCCATCGGAATTTCAGGTGCCATCCAGCATCTGGCTGGAGTAAGTGCCTCCAAGGTCAAAGTAGTCATTAATACAGACCCTGAAGCTCCATTTTTTAAGGCAGCAGATTACGGAATAGTCGGAGATGCCTTCGAAGTGGTACCGAAACTCACCGAAAAATTAAAGGAATTTAAGGCTCAAAACGCCTAATTTTTGTTAATTTGTGCCTTTGAAGGGCTGTATAAATATCAGGTCAGACCTTTTGTTTAAACAGCCTTTTTTGCTTTAAACAACCTGATGAGTTTAGTTCGATTAAAAATCAAGGGTATTTCCTATAGCCAGACCCAGAACGGGGCCTATGCGCTCATATTGAATGAAGTGGAGGGAGACCGTAAACTCCCTATTGTTATCGGGGCTTTTGAAGCACAGTCGATAGCCATCGCGCTGGAAAAAGAAATCAAACCTCCCAGACCCCTTACCCACGATCTTTTTAAAAATTTTTCGGATCGATTTGAAATTGTGATCAAACAGGTAATCATCCACAAACTGGTTGATGGGGTGTTTTACAGCAGTATTATTTGTGAACGCGATAAAATTGAAGAAATCCTCGATGCGCGTACTAGTGATGCCATAGCCCTGGCACTTCGCTTTAACGCTCCGATATTTACCTATAAAACCATCCTGGACAAAGCTGGTATCTTCCTGAAATTTTCCTCCAAGGACAAAGAAAAAGAAGGAGATGACAGCATCGTTGTGGACGAAATTCTGCAGGAAGGGGAAACCGTAGAGATCGATTCCGGGAGTGCAACTCCATATAAAGAATTAAGCCTTGAAGAACTACATCAGGAACTGGATAAGGCCGTGGCCAATGAAGACTATGAAAAGGCCGCAAACCTTCGAGATGAGATCTCCAAACGCAAGTGATCATTTAGCCCGCACCGTATGAGATTCAGCTCCTGGATTATTCCGCTGCTTTTTTTCTTCGCTTTTCCTCTTTTAGCACAAGAGTCTTCCATAATACCCGACAGCACTGTAGTTGATATACCAGTTGCAACCTTACAGCAGGAAGATGTTGCATCCTTTGTTCCGAACCAGGGCTTTTCCACAAATTCTTTGTGGCGGGGGATATTAGGGATGGGAGTACTCCTGTGTATTGCCTTTCTGTTTAGTGCTAATCGAAGAGCCATAAACTGGAAAACGGTCGGTATTGGCCTGGGAATTCAACTTACCCTGGCCATTGGAATTCTAAAAGTTCCTTTTGTACAAAGTATCTTCCAGGCCATCGGTACTTTTTTCGTCAAGATCCTGGACTATACCCTGGCGGGGAGTGAATTTCTCCTGGGAAGCCTGTTGAATGTAGATAATCCGAATATCGGATATGTATTTGCATTTCAAATCCTGCCAACCATCATTTTCTTTTCGGCTTTGACTTCGGTCTTATTTTATCTGGGCATTATCCAGAAGATCGTCAAAGCCCTGGCCTGGCTGCTTACTAAAACCCTGGGCATTTCAGGAGCTGAAAGCCTCTCCGTAGCGGGAAATATTTTTCTGGGACAAACGGAATCGCCTCTTATGATCAAGGCGTATCTGGAAAAGATGAACCGGTCTGAAATACTGCTGGTGATGATTGGAGGAATGGCCACAGTAGCTGGAGGCGTACTGGCTGCCTATATCGGGTTTCTGGGAGGAACGGACGACGCACTCCGTTTGGAATTCGCGCGACACCTGCTCGCTGCATCGGTAATGGCTGCCCCCGGGGCGATCGTAGTCTCCAAAGTGTTGTATCCCCAAACCGAGGCCGTTAACAAGGACATTCAGATTACCCAGGAAAAAATAGGTACAAATTTATTGGATGCCATAGCCAATGGAACCACAGAAGGTCTGAAACTGGCCGTAAATGTCGCGGCAATGCTGCTTGTATTCATTGCTTTTATCGCCATGATCAATGGGATATTAGGCTGGGTAGGGGATTTTACCTCACTCAATGACTGGATAGCGGCAAACACCACATACGATCAGTTCTCGCTCGAGGCCATTCTTGGGGTCATTTTTGCCCCATTAATGTGGCTTATAGGGGTCAATACCGAGGATATTATGCTGATGGGGCAACTACTGGGAATTAAACTGGCTGCCAGTGAATTTGTGGGCTATATCCAGCTGGCCGAGCTTAAAGACCTGGCATCAGCTCCACATTTCGGGTTTAACAAGTCGGTGATCATGGCTACTTATATGCTTTGCGGATTTGCCAACTTTGCCTCTATAGGCATTCAGATCGGGGGTATCGGGTCATTGGCTCCCGGGCAGCGCAAGACCCTTTCAGAATTTGGGATGAAAGCTGTTTTGGGTGGTACCCTGGCTTCCCTCCTTTCTGCTACCATTGCAGGGATGATCCTTGGTTAATAAGTTTTAAAAAGTAAGGCTCAGGCCAAAATTTATGTTTCCTGTGCTTTGCGTATTTTCGTTTTCATAATATTAAAGCGCGGTTTGGCATGAAACAGTACCACGACCTATTAAATCATGTACTTCGGGAAGGATGTAAGAAAGAGGACAGAACCGGAACCGGCACGCTGAGCGTTTTCGGTTATCAAATGCGTTTCGATTTGGAAGAAGGCTTTCCTATGGTGACCACCAAGAAATTGCATTTAAAGTCCATTATCCATGAACTGTTATGGTTCCTGAAAGGAGACACCAACGTTTCTTACCTGCAGGAAAATGGCGTTCGAATCTGGAATGAGTGGGCCAACGATGAGGGTGACCTCGGTCCTGTTTATGGATATCAGTGGCGTAATTGGAACGGTGAAGGCATAGATCAGATAAAGGAATTGATCCACAAACTCAAAACCAACCCGGACAGTCGCAGAATGATGGTAACAGCCTGGAATCCGAGTGTATTGCCGGATACATCCAAATCCTTTGCGGAAAACGTGGCTGAAGGTAACGCCGCCCTGCCCCCCTGCCACGCCTTTTTTCAGTTTTACGTAGCCGACGGCAAACTAAGCTGTCAGTTATACCAGCGCAGTGCCGATATTTTCCTTGGAGTCCCGTTTAACATTGCCTCCTATGCTCTATTTACCCTTATGGTAGCCCAGGTTTCTGGTTATGCCCCGGGGGAATTCATCCATACGTTCGGGGATGCCCATATCTACAGCAATCATATGGAACAGATTGAATTGCAACTCAGTCGGGAACCGCGGCCGCTGCCAAAAATGGTGATCAACCCTGAAGTAAATGACATTTTTAACTTTACGTTTGAGGACTTTACCCTGCTTAATTACGATCCGCATCCGCATATCAAAGGTGTGGTAGCGGTTTAGGTTATACGCATAAAAAACCCGGAGCATGAAGATGCTCCGGGTTTTCCTTTTAAGCTTTGATAATTTACAACTCCAATACCGCATTTTCCGCGCCAGCGAAATCATTCCACTGGTAACGGTCTGCTGCGTCGTCGTTTACATAAGCCCCGTCAACCAGGTAACGGAACTCGAAGGTATTCTCCTTGGGCAGGTCAAAAGTGCCTTTGAAGTTACCATTCTTTAATTTTTTCAACATACTCCCTTTTGGGTTCCAGTTGTTAAAATCACCCACTACGGCTACTTTCTTCGCCTCTTTTGCCGGTACTGTGAAAGTCACCTTGCAAACGGGTTTGGTCTTTAAATACTGTTTACTAATTGCCATGATTCTTTGGTTTAATTTTTTGGGCAAAAAAAAGCATTAAAACCCTCATTAACAATGTGTAATATCAGTTTTATTATTTTGATAATATTTTGAGAACTATTAGTTCACTTTTACAAAAAAAGAGGGTCTATTTTAAGACTGCGTAAATCTGACATATGATTTTTGATAAGGAACTGAATCCTATCGTTGTCATTAAACATGCGTTAAAAGTGAAAATACTGTCGAAGTGGGCCTCCCGGCTCTGAAAATTTGATTTTTAACTCCAATACTGAATTCCTTTATCTTTGTAGTTAAAGACAGCTACAGGCGTGAATTCCGAAAATAAACAAGACCAAAAAATACCCCTGGAACAGCACGAGCAACTGGAGTATGCCCAAAAACGTATCCTTCAGAAAAAAAGACTCTACCAACACTTTGTGATTTTCTTAGTAGGTGCCCTGTTCCTTGTTATTCTAAACAAGGTGCTGAAATATGGGGAGGCCTATGACTGGTATCTATGGGGGATTCTACTCTGGATGTTTCTGCTGGTAATACATACCGTCAATGTTTTTATTCTTCATCCTTTTATGGGTCAGGAGTGGGAAAGATCGCAGCGAGAACGTCTTGTAAAGAAGCAGAGGCAACGAATCTCCGAGTTGCAGAAAGAAATGGAAAGGGATTTCCCAATGGCAACTAAACATAAAAAAAAAGTATGAAGGGTACCCTGGTAATGATCGCCGCAGCTGGTGAAAACAATGCCCTGGGCAAAGACAATAATCTGCTTTGGCACCTCCCGGACGATTTTAAGCGTTTTAAAAAAATAACCACCGGCCATAAGATCATCATGGGTCGTAAAACATTTGAGAGTTTTCCAAAACCCTTGCCCAACCGCTTCCATATAATCATTACCCGGAACAAAGAATATCAGGTAAACCATACGGAGTGTCAGGTGGTCCATAATCTTGATAAGGCATTAAAGCTGGTTTCTGAAGAAGACGTGGCCTTTATAATAGGAGGTGGAGAAATCTATTCACAGGCACTCCCTCATACGGATCGCATTGAGCTTACGCGGGTACATGCCGGTTTCGAGGCAGATACTTTCTTCCCTGATATTGATCCTGCTCGCTGGGAATTGGTTCAGGAAGAATATCATCCAAAAGATGAGCGTCACAAGTATCCCTTCAGCTATCTTAGCTATATGCGCAAATAAGTCCTTGGTTACCTTTAGAAATCTTCAAATCTCGCTTCTCCTTCTGCTCCGAGATAGGCCAACATGTCTTTCAGGATGTTGAGGGATTTGTTGGTATAGAAGTGATGCTCCCCAGGTGTGGATGAAGGGTTAAGGAGTTCATGCTCAGCAAGAACTCGCTGCGTTTGGCGGGCTACCGCCATTCCACAGTCCAGAATGTTGATATGTTTCGGCAGCAGCTCT
>CAJHYA010000002.1_pt1 | contig 17013 bp, 15 predicted proteins | sample 9198611 | NCBI WGS metagenome assembly CAJHYA01 (sample SAMEA7708353, study PRJEB35096) | sediment metagenome | biome: marine neritic benthic zone biome [ENVO:01000025]; feature: sediment [ENVO:00002007]; material: shallow marine sediment [ENVO:03000034] sea grass bed [ENVO_01000059] ... | reverse complement strand
GCATTGTGACGGGGCCTTTGTACTGGCCAAGGCCGGATTACTAAATGATGTTGTGTCTACCACTTTTCCCAGTGACCTTGGGCTTTACCGGGAGATGTTCCCCCATTTACAGATTAAAGACAGTGTATGGTTTGTTCATGACGGAAAATTTATCACCTCTGCCGGGGGTGCTAAAAGTTTTGAAGCAGCCCTGTATTTGTGCGAAGTCTTATACGGCAAGGACATTGCAGAATCTCTGGCAGGCGGCCTGGTTATCGATTGGGACCTGAAACAGGTACCCCACCTTATTGTTCAATGAGTTTATACCGCGGAGCCTCGAGGTATTTGTCTATCAGCTTGTTGAATTCAGGTGTGATGCGCAGCAGCGCAGTATGCTCCAAAGCGTATATGGCCTCTTTATCTGTGTATCCCTGTTTCAAAAGCTCTTCCAGATAAAATAGGGCAGTACCAAAATCTTCATAGCGGGAACTATCTGAAATTATTTTCAGATAATAGGAATAGTCTGAGGGATCTGTTATGGTCTTAATCATCCACAGCAGACTTATGGCTTCTTCATCCACATCAGTCTGAGCTTTTTCAATATCAAGATTATCTTCAACGAGTGCATTGAGATAACCAATGAGGCGCCTGCCCATTTGTTTCTCTCGAAAACTGGGTTTCTGCTCGTATTTCTCCAGTTCTTTCATCTGGTAATTCCACCAGCCCAGGTTGTTGTAGTTCAAATCGTCCAGGTCCTGCAACAAACTAAACTCATACTCGCCCTGAATCAGGTTTTCTTTAAACATCAGATTGTTTAATTCGCGTAGCTGAGCCTTGTAGGTCTTTGACTTTCGAAGTGACCTTCTTTTTTTTACAAGGCTGTCGATATCAACCAAATCCTTGTACGCAGTATGCATAGAATTAAGCATCCCCACAGCTTCCAGTAAACGCCCGGCCTCTATTTGTTCCTGTGCTTGCTGATAGTCCCTCTTGAAAACCCTGTTTACCCGGATAGAATCCGCAGGCATCAGGCTATCCTTAAGAGAAGAAAGAGATAACCTTTCCACAGCTTTTTCCAATATTAACGGGTTGGGCCACTCGTATCCTCCATCATGCACCAAAAGGTCGTTGGGGATCTTCAGGCCATTCAGCCGGGACCTTCCCTTCCACATAGGAGTAAAGTTGTAATCTTCACGTCCTACCACACCTACAAATTGAAACCTGATCTTATTATATAGAAGTTCATAATTGGGAAAAGACGCTCCAATTGAAAGTACCCCGCTGACCTGATTAATAAATACCGGAATAATACTTGCCATTCTGGCCCCGGTACCAAAACCCGCAGTGTACAGGCGTTCTTTGTGAATAGGAAGTAGTGCAATTATACTATTGATCAACCGATTGGTAATCAGTACATTATCAGATATATTCAGGGTGTCCCTGAGGTTATTGGAGGCTACGAGTATATACTGTTGCTTTTCGGCTGCATTTTCGAATTTGTGAAGCGCGTCCTTACCCTTGCCATGCATATCCATTACGAACAGGACTGGCCAGGCACCGGATTTCTTAAATGACTTGGGCAGATAAAGGGCAAAAGTCTCGGTAATGGAATCGCGAACCTGAATCGAATCCAAAACAATTCCTTTCTTAAGTACAAATGTTTCCTCCTGGGCATTCACCCCAATGGCCAGCGTTAAAATAATGCAAGCCGAAAGTAACGATCTCTTCATAGCTTTAAAGTAATCAAAAATCCGGCCAAAAATTTACAAAAACAAGAAGTCCTATATTTCTTTTTTACTTGTGTGGATAATCTGGGGATTTGAGCCTATTGTGCTTTTCCAATACCTAGTTGAAATAATATGCCAATCAAATTCAAATGGTTTTATCTCCATTAATAGGGGCGTCCGATACAATATCGGACAAAATGATATGGGTTCGTGTTTCCCCATATTGAATCAGTTTGTCTATAAATTGTTCCAGGTGCAATTGATCCTGCAACACCACTTCCATAATGATATTTTCGTTTCCAGTAATGCGATAGCAGTTCACTACTTCATTCATGGATTTCACCATCTCCAAAAAGGGTTTAAGCTTTCCCATAAAGGCCTTGATGGTAACGATAGCCCGAAGTTGATATCCAAGTTTTAAATGGTTGACCCTTGCCTTGTAACCTTCCAAAATACCCAGATCTTCCATTTTCTTAATCCGCTCTGCTACTGCCGGGGGTGTAAGCCCAATAGACCTTCCAATACTTGAAAAAGAAGTCCTGGAATTCTCCTGTAAATGCTTTAAAATCTTCCTGTTTAGTTCGTCTATTTTAGTTTCCAAATCAAATCTTAATAATTTATTTAATATTTAAACCTATTATATTAATTCGCTTTATTATCAAAAGTAAATATACAAAATTAGAATGTAACTTTATGTTTAAAGAAAGCGTGCCCATTTCTAAGATTATTTGCTATGACCCCACCCATTCTGTATCGTAAGGCCCTGGACCTCTGTGAGCTGAGCAGAGCCATTGCCTCTTATGTTACCTACAATAAAGACCTGTTAAAACTCTATCAATCCAACAGCCTTCGTGATATCATTGCTGATTCGCTGCTAACTGATGCCATATTGATCCCGCAGCAAATCGCCAGGGCGGAAAGAACAACTAATCCGGTTGTCCGTTTTCGCACCGCCCGATTTATTTCCGTGATGCTTAAAAATATTCAGGGCTATACCAACGGTCTGGAACATGAGGGCGTAAAGGAAAAAGAATACCTCAATCTGCTGAGAAAAGAGCTTAAAAGTTTTCAAAAATCCTTTAAAAAGTGGAGAAAATCCCTGGGTTCCTTTCGGGATGAAGGCCACTGGGGGTATCAGGATTATCTCGGAAATTAATTCACCGCTATTCAAATCCCTTTATGGGTATCTGCAGCGATCCTTTATTTTGAGATTGCCAAATTCACTTACATATTCCTCCTGTACTGTCCTCCTACTTCAAAAAGTGCCTGGGTGATCTGCCCGAGGGAACAAGACTTGGCTACATCCATCAACTTTTCAAAGGTGTTCTCATTATGGGTGGCAGCATCCTGTAGGGTTTTCAGATCCTTCCCGGAATTTACTTTATTCAAATCCCAGAGGTTGTGCAGGGTATTCAACTGTTCCTGTTTCTCCTCGCTGGTAGCCCGGATTACCTCGTTAGGTAAAACGGTGGGAGATCCCTTGGAGCTAAGGAAAGTGTTCACCCCGATTATAGGGTAGGCTCCTGTATGCTTAAGTGTCTCATAGTGCAGGCTCTCCTCCTGTATTTTGGAGCGCTGGTACATGGTTTCCATTGCCCCGAGAACCCCACCGCGTTCTGTAATGCGGTCAAATTCCAGAAGCACGGCTTCCTCTACCAGATCCGTAAGTTCTTCAATGATAAATGCCCCCTGAAGCGGATTTTCATTCTTTGCTAATCCCAGTTCCTTGTTGATGATAAGCTGTATAGCCATGGCCCTCCTCACAGAAGCCTCTGTAGGCGTGGTAATGGCTTCATCATAGGCGTTGGTATGCAGAGAATTACAATTATCATAGATCGCATAGAGTGCCTGCAAGGTGGTTCTTATGTCGTTGAAGTCAATTTCCTGAGCGTGCAGACTTCTTCCGGAGGTCTGTATATGGTACTTTAACATCTGGGCACGCGGATCTGCCCCATACTTCTCCTTCATGGCTTTGGCCCAAATCCTCCGGGCTACTCTTCCGATCACGGCGTATTCCGGATCAATTCCATTGCTGAAGAAAAATGAGAGGTTAGGACCAAAACTATTTATATCCATTCCCCTGCTCAGGTAGTATTCCACATAGGTGAACCCATTAGACAAGGTAAAAGCCAGTTGGGAAATCGGGTTGGCGCCTGCCTCCGCGATATGGTATCCTGAAATGGATACTGAATAAAAGTTTCTGATCTTGTTGGTAATGAAATACTCCTGTACATCACCCATTAAACGCAGGGCAAATTCAGTGGAGAATATACAGGTGTTCTGTGCCTGGTCCTCTTTCAGGATATCAGCCTGTACGGTACCTCTCACCTGTGAAAGGGTTTCTTTTTTGATCCTGGTATAAACCCCGGCGGGAAGTACCTGATCCCCGGTGACACCAAGCAGCATAAGGCCCAGTCCGTTATGACCTTCAGGTAATTTTCCCTTATAGGTGGGTCTGTCAACCCCTTTCTCCCGATAGATCCTGGCTATTTTTTTATTTACATCTGCCTCCAGTCCCTCATTTTTGATATACTTCTCGCAGCTCTGATCAATGGCTGCATTCATAAAGAAGGCGAGCAACATAGGTGCGGGACCATTTATGGTCATGCTTACCGAAGTAAGGGGATCCGTAAGATCAAATCCCGAATACAATTTTTTCGCATCGTCCAGACAACAAATCGATACGCCGGCATTGCCAATCTTTCCGTAGATATCAGGTCGCTTATCCGGGTCATGTCCGTACAGGGTAACGGAATCAAAGGCGGTGGATAACCTTTTGGCCGGCATGTCGAGACTCAGATAGTGAAAGCGCCTGTTAGTTCTTTCAGGCCCTCCTTCGCCGGCAAACATACGCGTGGGATCTTCCTGAGTCCGTTTAAACGGATACAGCCCAGCGGTATAAGGAAAGGCTCCGGGAACATTTTCGGTAAGGGTCCAGCGGAGGATTTCTCCCCAGGACTTGTATTTGGGGAGCACCACTTTTGGTATCTGCAGCTGGGAGAGCGAGGTGGTATGAGTGGGCAGTTTAATGTCCTTGTCCCGAACTTTGAATGTGTATTCCGCTTCACGATAACGGGAACGTAAGGCTTTCCAGTTTACAAGGGTTTCCCAATTGTAGGGATTTAAGTTTTTAAATTCTTTGTAAAATTCCGCTGTAATTCGGCCTGCGAATTGTGCGTCATAATCACGGCTTGCCGATTTCCTGACCGCCTGCTCATCCAGCCCCTTTTGATTTATATATTTTCCAAATTCGTCATTTTCTGAAACGCCGGCAACAGTTAAAAAGGTCTGGTAGATCCCATACAAACGCTCTGCAACAGCGGTTTGTTCTTTTGCATTGACATTGTAATTACGATTGAGTTCAGAAATCTCTGATAAATACCGGATCCTGGCTGGCGGTATGATATATACCTTATCAGCTAAATCGTCTGATAAAATAAATCCAGACTCCAATTGTGCCCCGGTCTTCTCGTTAAGCGTATCAATAACCTTGAGATAGAGTTCATTCATGCCAGAATCGTTGAACTGCGATGCCATGGTGCCAAAAATGGGCAAGGATTCCGGATCTGTTTCCCAGAGATTATGGTTCCTCACATATTGTTTTTTCACATCGCGAAGTGCGTCCAAAGCCCCGCGCTTGTCAAACTTGTTGATGGCCACCAGGTCGGCAAAATCCAGCATATCGATCTTTTCCAATTGGGTTGCTGCTCCAAACTCCGGCGTCATTACATAGAGGGAAACATCACTGTGTTCTATGATTTCCGTATCGGATTGACCGATACCGGAAGTCTCAAGGATAATCAGGTCAAAACAGGCGGCTTTAAGGACGTTAAGGGCTTCATTAACATGCCTGGATAACGCCAGATTAGACTGTCGTGTGGCTAGGGAGCGCATATAGACCCTATCATTATTGATCGCATTCATTCTGATGCGATCCCCCAACAGGGCTCCACCGGTTTTTCGTTTTGAGGGGTCTACAGAGATGATTCCTATATTTTTATCAGGAAAATCCGAAAGAAAACGTCTCACCAGCTCATCAACCAGGCTTGATTTACCTGCCCCTCCTGTTCCGGTTATCCCCAGCACGGGAACTTTGTTTTCGGTTTTTCCAAGGTTTCCGAAGTGCTCATTAAATTCTTCCGGCCGGTTTTCAGCAAGACTGATCAACCGGGCCAGGACCCGGGTATCTTTCTCTTCAAGTGCCTGCTTTAAACTTTTCTTTCCTGCCAATACTAGGGCTGGTACCGGAAAATCCGATTGGGACACCAAATCATTAATCATGCCCTGTAGTCCCATTTCCCGACCGTCATCCGGAGAATAGATACGGGTAATCCCGTATTCCGTCAGGGATCGGATCTCCTCGGGCAGTATCACACCCCCACCTCCACCAAAGATTTTAATATGACCGGCCCCTTTTTCCTGAAGCAAATCATACATATAGCGGAAGTACTCGTTATGGCCACCCTGATATGAGGTCATGGCAATGGCATTGGCATCCTCCTGTATGGCACAGTCCACAACTTCGGCAACAGAGCGGTCGTGTCCCAGGTGTATTACCTCAACCCCGGTAACCTGAATGATCCTGCGCATGATGTTAATAGCCGCGTCATGGCCATCAAAAAGTGAAGCTGCCGTGACGATTCTGATCTTATTTTCAGGGGAATAGGGTTTGATTTGCTCCATCGTTAAAAATAGGACGATTTTAAGGGTGCAATTTACGAAAAATGCAAAAAATATTTAAATATGATCAGAATTTTGTAAAAATAAACGATGAAATCGGGTTGCCTTTTGAATGTGCTAATTTTACCCCAAAGACTAGCTTTGAAAGTAACCTTACTAATCCATTGTCCTGACCAATCGGGTATCATCAGTTCGGTAACCCAATTTTTTCACAAGAGGGAAGGAAATATCCTTTATCTCGACCAGCATGTAGACCAGGAAGCAGGGGTATTTTTTATGCGGCTGGAATGCGAATTCGAAGGCGTGGCGCCAAAACTGGCAATCCTTAAAAACGAGATACAGGCTGAGCTAGCCGGACGTTACCATATGGAATGGAGCCTGTTCCAGGAAGGTATCCGCCCAAGAATGGCAATTTTTGTATCTAAGTATAACCATTGCCTGTACGACCTGTTAAGTAGGTTCCGATCCGGCGAACTGGATATTGAAATCCCGTTTATCATCAGCAATCACGAAGATCTGCGATCTATTGCGGAGCAGTTTCAGATTCCCTATCACTATATCCCCGTAAGCAAAAGCAACAAAGCGGAAGCCGAACTCAAGCAACTGGACTTATTAAAGTCCCTGGCTGTGGATTTTATTGTGCTGGCGCGATATATGCAAATAATAACCCCAAGGCTTATTGATGCCTATCCCAACAGCATCATTAACATACATCATTCGTTCTTGCCTGCATTTGCTGGAGCGAAACCTTACCATGCAGCCTTTAAACGCGGTGTGAAAATTATAGGGGCAACCAGTCATTACGTAACCGAGGACCTGGATGCCGGGCCCATTATCGAACAAGATGTGACGGCAGTATCACACGTACATACGGTTCGGGATTTCATTGCCAAAGGGCGGGACCTGGAGAAAATCGTTCTTGCTCGTGCCGTTAAGCTCCATATAGCCCGCAAAACCATGGTCTACAACAATAAAACGGTTATCTTTTCATAGTCTTCCCGATTCAGCTACGAAATCTCAGCAACTTTTTATAAATTAAGCCTTCCTTGGGCCAGTTACCCTGGCTCAAATAAATCTGAATGGAGAAAGTATGACGAAAATTGCGGTCCTGGGGCCTATCCCAAGAGATACCATTTATACATACAAGGACGAGATGATCCAGAAGTATGGCTGTGTAACCCATCCTGTGATTGCCCTGTCAAAATTACTCGGGGATAAAGGAAAGGTTATTCCCGTATCTCACGTGCACAAGAAGGATTATGAAGGTATTCTTGAGGTTTTTGCCCCCTACTCCAATATCGATACGCATTTTATCAGTGATGCCGAAGACCGGGGCACTGTTATTGAATTGCGATTTCTCGATCAGAATAACAGGCTGGAAAAACAGACGGCCTGTATGAAGCCTATACTACCCGAGGACGTTTCAGAAATATTGGATGCAGATGCCTATGTTTTTGTTCCCATAACGGATTTCGAGATTTCCCTGAGCACCCTGAAATACCTAAAGGAAAAGGGAAAAGGTATTATAATCTTTGATGCGCACGGGCCAACTTCGGCTATGAGCATTTCGGGGGAAAGACACCGGAAGTTCTGGGTAGACATGGACGAATGGCTTCCCTATATTGATGTATTGAAAATGAACCTGGAGGAGTCTCAGGTGTGTTGGTTTAAAAACGAATACGAAGCAGAGGAAATGACCGGTTATGATGAAGAAAGCACAGAGCATCTGAATGATATGGCCGCACATGTACTTGAGCACGGGGTTACTTATTTTTATGTAACACTGGATTCAAGGGGATGCGTACTGTACTACCTGGATGAAGGACGGATTAAAAAGGAATTTATTACCTCCGTTTTTATGAAACATGTCATCGACACTACAGGATGCGGGGATTCCTTTGCAGGCGGACTTGCCTTTGGGTTCTCTAACTTCCAGGATCCCATTAAGGCGGCTCAATATGCCAATACACTTGGTGCCTTACGAACCCAGGGAAAGACTTTTGAGGTATTTAAATCTCATGATGAAACCGCTAAAATCATAGCAGAACACTACACTTAGATTCTCGATAAACAGGGCCTCAACCTACGAAGCCAGATGGAAATTTGCTTCGTACCCTTTCATTTTTGTAATTTTAGTACGGAAATTCTTATTCCTTTCAAACAATAATTCGAATTTCGCCGCGTTGGTTTTATAAATGCAAAAGATTACAATCATCTAATATTCAGTTAACCTGGGTATAAAAAAGATAAAAGACCTTTACGGCAATTATTTGAGTTAGTATTTTTTGAGTTAGTTAGTTATGAGACCTCAGCCGATGGCTGAGGTCTCTTTTTTTGGTGAATTGAAAAGCCTTCGAACGGGTATTGCACCCTATTTTGCAGGCTTGTATAAACCATCAAAGGCTACCTGTACAACTTCCCCCTGCTGGAGCAACTCCCACAACTGCCTAACGGTTCCGTCTGTGTTGACGGTATAGGTAATTCGATTCACATAAGTTTTGCCGTCGGGACGCTCAAAGGGCTCGGAGGCAAGGATCATCTGGTTTGCCACACGATTTCCGTACAACTTCAAATAGCTTCCTGCATTATCAATCCATAGCTGTTCCCATTTACCCGACTTTTGGTTAAAGAAATTGTAGCTGGTCCCGGTAAATCCTCCGCGTGCGCTTGTCCAATTTTCCTGCAGCACACATTTATCCTGAAGCTTTTTAATGCTATTGTAGCCGGCTACAGATCCGTCCTTAAGGAATACCTCCCAGTTACCAATCCAGAAATCAAATGCTTTATGTTCTTCGGTGCAACAGGCACACGCCTCAGCATCTTTTTGGGCTTGAACATTTGTAGGTGCAAGCACACCCATTAACAGTATCAACAGGGCTAATAATTGTTTCATAACTATCGGATGAGGAGTCTTAAAGATACCTAATTTCAAACCACTAAGTCCATTTTGTTTTAAAGCCAGATACAAATTAGTTCATTTTGGACAAACTGCCTGATTTTTAGCCCAATAACACGTCATACCGAGATCCAAAAGGAAGTTTAGTACGTATATTTGTAAGAAAAGGTTACGTTTATGAAAACGCAGTTCTGTAAAATAGGGGCTACCAATTCACTCTCACGCACAGAAACCACGGATATCTCTATGGTAAATCAGTACGAGGTGTTCCTAAGAAGAGCCTTTGAACACAAAAACACCCCATTGCAAGAGTTTTTTGAATTAAAAGCCCGAAAGATCAAAAGGATTTTGGAAAGCCGCAGGGGTTAATAAACTTCGGCCTATAGATAATGGGCCATTTCATGTTGCAGTTCCATCGCTTTGGCTCTGGCAGCCTCTCCAAAATCCTTCCCTTGAGAGGCGTATATTATTCCCCTGGAGGAGTTTACCAACAGTCCAACCTTATCGTTCAGACCATACTGGCAGACCTCGGCTAAACTTCCCCCCTGAGCCCCAACCCCGGGGACCAGCAAAAAATGATCAGGGACCAGTTTTCTTATTTCTGCCAAATAACTGGCCTGGGTTGCACCCACAACATACATCAGGTTTTCGGCATTGATGTATTCCGTTGACCTTTTCAATACCTGCTTATAGAGTTCCACACCCTGCAATTTCTTAGTCTGAAAGTCAGACGCCCCTGAATTTGAAGTCAGGGCCAGGAGTATGGTATGTTTGTCGGGGAATTCCAGGAAGGGTTCAACTGAATCGTGCCCCATATAAGGTGCTACCGTAATAGAATCAAAATTCAGGTCTTCAAAAAATGCTTTGGCATAGCGCTTTGCCGTATTTCCGATATCGCCTCGTTTGGCATCCGCTATGGTAAACATTTCCGGATAGGTACTATTCAGATAGTCAATCGTCTTTTTTAGAGACTGCCATCCTGATATCCCATAGGCTTCATAGAAGGCAATATTGGGTTTATAGGCGACGGCCCATTGCTGCGTGGCGTCTATAATGGTCTTATTAAATTCAAAAATCGGATCTTCTTCATCCAGAAGGTGAGGTGGGACTTTTTCGAGATCCGTATCGAGGCCTACACACAAGAAAGATTTTTTTTGCCGTATTTGTTGTTCCAGGTAGGCTGTTTTCATAAGCTCCTTTAAAAAATCTCCGAGGCTTCCCGCAACTTTTCAGTATTCTCCACTAACATTAACTCGTCAAGAATCCGTTGCAAATCCCCGTTTATGATATTCTGTAAGTCGTATAAGGTAAGCCCAATGCGGTGATCGGTGACCCGGCCCTGTGGATAATTGTAGGTCCTGATCTTTGCCGAACGGTCCCCACTACTGACCTGGGAATTACGCTTTGCGGCATCCTCTTCCTGTTTTTTAGCCAACTCCATGTCGTACAGGCGGGAACGCAATACTTTGAAGGCTTTGTCCTTGTTTTTGTGCTGGGATTTCTCATCCTGACACTGCGCTACTATTCCCGTTGGGACATGGGTAAGTCGTACTGCGCTATAGGTGGTATTAACCGACTGCCCTCCTGGTCCTGAGGAGCAGAAATAATCTACACGAACATCCTTGGGGTCAATTTGCACGTCAAAATCTTCTGCTTCCGGCAGTACCATGACCGTTGCCGCGCTGGTATGCACCCGACCCTGGGTTTCTGTCTGAGGTACGCGCTGAACCCGATGTACCCCGGCTTCAAATTTTAGCGTTCCGTACACATCTTCGCCGCTAACCTCGAAATGGATTTCCTTAAATCCACCGCTTGTCCCCTCGCTTAAATCGATTACATTGGTTTTCCAACCCCTGGATTCACAGTACTTAGCGTACATTCGGTAGAGGTCCCCGGCAAAAATACTTGCCTCGTCTCCCCCAGTACCGGCACGGATTTCCATAACCACATCTTTGGCATCCTCCGGATCTTTGGGAATAAGTAGTAATTTAATCTCTTCCTCCAGCTTAGGCAGGGCATCCCTGGCCTCCTCCAGCTGCAGCTTAGCCATTTCTATCATTTCACTATCGCTTCCGTCTGCAATGATCTCCTCGGCTTCTTTGATACGGTTGCTAATCTCAATATAGCGATCACGTTTGTCCATAATCAGCCTGAGATCTTTGTATTCCTTATTTAACTGGATATACCGTTTCTGATCCGAAATCACATCTGGTTGAATGATCAGATCAGATACCTCATCGAAGCGCTGTTTAACGATATTTAACTTATCTAGCATGTGTACGCTGCTTAATTTGCGAAGTTACGATTTTTAACAGGGACAGGAAAGGCCCTTTACGGAGAGGACCTGGAGTGGGAAGCTACCGATTCAGTACGAACTAGGGATTGAGCATTTTAAGCCCCTCGCTGGAAGTTAATTCACCAAAATTATCGATAATAATGACCTCGGTATCTCCTAATTGGTTGATCAGTTCCAGGCCTTCTTCCTTACCCAGAATGTGAATGGCTGTTGCCAGGGCATCACATAACTCCGCGTTCTTACCAAAGACGATTACCCGGATAATCCCTGTTACCTGGTATCCTGATTGTGGGTGTAAAAGATGGGAATACCGTTTATTATTGATCGTCACATATTTGTCGAACTTCCCGCTAAAGGAAGCAGAAGATTCCACCAGGGGAACCCAGGTAAACATACGGTGGTTACCCAAGGGATTGGCTACGCCGATCAGCCATTTCTCCCCACTGGCCTTTGTCCCCCAGGCAGTGACATCACCTCCGGCATTAATACAACCGGATGAAACCTGTTTGGACAAGAGCAACTCTTTGGCCCGGTCTGCCGCATATCCTTTTCCAATAGCTCCAAAGGCAATTTTCATCCCTTTTTCAGGAAGGAAGACGGTATATTCCTCCCGATTCAGCTCAATTTTCTGATACCCAACCCGGGACACCGCAGCCCTGATCTTTTCCGGGCTTGGCAGCTTTTGCATATTTCCGTCGAATTGCCAGACGGCATCGAGCGCAGCATAGGTAATATCAAAAGCCCCATTTGTAATCTCGGATATCTGGACGCATCTTTCCAGTAAATGGAAAAGTTCACGACTCACCCGTACGGGTTGTATCCCCGCATTTTGATTGATAAGTGAAGTTTCGGATTCCGGATCCCAGGAAGAGATCATACGTTCAATACGCCGAATTTCATCCGCAGCCTCCTGAATATTAATATAGCCCATGTCTTCGTTGGAAGCAACAACCGTAATCTCGAAAGGACTACCCATGAGGGTAAACGTGCGCTTTACCGCGACCATCTGTGCGGGTCTGCTACTCCCCAGGAGCAGAAAACAGGAAAAGAATAAAAGCGCTGTAATTCTCACGGTTATCAGATTTGGGACTAAAACGGGAACACCGAAGTTCCAGGACAGGTTTACTTCCTGGATTTTCTGTTTATATGTTTATTCAAAAACCCTCAATATATTTCCATTTAGTTCCGTATTAAAGACTTTTAACGGGTTATTGGTAATGGTATTCAGCGGAGTACCATTTTGATCAAATTCAGACCCGTGGGTGAAACAGCGGAAAAATCCTCCGTTTTCGGCAATAAACCGCACCTGATCTGTTTGCTGGTGGCTGCAGATCTGACTGGCCGCTACAAAATTGCCTTCCAGGTTCTTGACCACCACTACATCATTTTTTAAAATAAAATCTCCATTATTCTGAAGGTTTGACCCTTCGGCCGAGTTCAGATCAATAGTAAAATCAACCCCGGTAGGTACGGGATTTTCTCCACCTTCATCATCCTTTGAACAGCCCTGTAAACATGGGAATGTCAGCGCAAAAGCTGCGCCAGCACCCAAACTTTTTAAAAATGCCTTCCTTTCCATAACACTTGTTTTTAATTCATATAATAGATACCCTATCCGCCCAGAGCAGATGTATGCTATATGAAAACGCCAGAAACAGGGGATTCGTATACCTTAATAGGAAAAGGTACCCTGTGGACTTTTAATGGTAAGATTTTTGCCTTTTGCCCCTTCTACCCTCCCCACAATACGGGCCGGTATCCCAAATGATCCCGATATAGCCATAAGGTCGGCTGCAGCAGATTCATCCACATACAATTCCATACGGTGACCGCAATTGAATACCTGATACATTTCGCGCCAGGGGGTTCCTGATTCTTGCTGGATCAATGAAAACAACGGAGGTACAGGAAAAAGGTTGTCTTTAATCACATGCAAATCCTCAATGAAGTGCAGGATCTTTGTTTGTGCGCCACCACTGCAATGTACCATCCCATGGATTGTATCCGCATCATACTTCTCCAGCATCTTTTTGATCACGGGTGCATAGGTACGGGTAGGAGAAAGGACCAGTTTACCTGCGTCCAGGGGGGTTTCTGGTACGGAATCTGTGAGCTTCATGCTCCCGGAATAAACCAGGTCTTCCGGAACCGCCTGATCATAACTTTCCGGATACTTTTCAGCCAGATAACGGGAAAAGACATCATGCCTTGCAGAAGTAAGTCCGTTGCTGCCCATTCCACCATTATATTCGCGCTCATAGGTGGCCTGGCCAAATGAGGCCAACCCTACGATAACATCCCCTTCCCGGATATTGGCGTTATCGATAACCTCCGCCCGCTTCATACGTGCGGTTACTGTGGAGTCTACAATTATGGTTCGCACCAGGTCTCCAACATCTGCGGTCTCCCCGCCCGTGGAGTGGATCACAATACCGTATTCCGCCAGTTCGGCGATTAGTTCTTCCGTGCCCTGGATAATGGCCCGGATTACTTCCCCGGGGATCAGGTTTTTATTACGGCCTATTGTAGAAGACAACAGGATGTTTGAGGTTGCGCCTACACATACCAGATCGTCAATATTCATGATAAGGGCATCCTGTGCAATTCCCTTCCATACCGATAGATCACCGGTCTCCTTCCAGTACATATAGGCCAGGGAGGATTTGGTGCCGGCACCATCGGCATGCATCACCAGGCAATGGTCGTTATCCCCGGTTAAGTGATCGGGAACTATTTTGCAAAACGCCCTGGGGAAAAGCCCTTTGTCTATGTCCTGTATGGCGGCGTGCACATCCTCCTTGGAGGCAGAAACGCCCCGCTTCCTATATCGTTCACTGGCAGATGATCCCATGGGTCTTGTTTAGCCACAAAAATAGGAAACCTGCATAACAAACACAGGCTATACCGGTCTTATGTGTGATTAATTGCCATATATTTCCTGTCATTCTTTGACCACGACTTAAAGATAATTGATAGTTGGATTTTCAATGGTAAATGACGGACTGCAATTAATTATGCACATCGTTGGGAATAGTTTTTAATATAAGCCCTTCTTTTACAAGCATGGAAATTTTCTGGAAGTTTTCAAAACTGTCTATTGGATTTTCTTCAATGACAAGAAAATTAGCAATATATCCCGGCTTGATGCATCCCAATTTTTTCTCGGGAAAAATTGTTGCAACGGTTGTTTCCGTCCAAATTTTTAACAACTCTAGGTTACTAAACAATCCAGACTTGGCCAAAGCCTTTGCTTCATCATAAGAAGTCCCGCCATAATTGTCAGATCCAATGGCAATAGGAACATTGTGCTTTTTTAAAAGGGCTATATTGTTTCTTATTATTGCCATCATTTCGGACTTATCAAGATCTCCTTTAGCATCCAGATCTTCAATCAGATACCCTAATGTGGTTATAACGGTTATTTTCTTCTCTCCGGCCAATTGAGCATCTTCCTCCCGAATTTTATAAACAGATAATTTATTTGCATATGCGGGTTCTGGCCGAAAGCCAGGTAAATGATTGATCTCATCCACTCCTGCAAATACTGCATGTCCAAAATCAATACCTGTTTCTATATGGGTTGAGACACGCAATCCAGAATTATGGGCTTTAATTACTATTTCTTTCAGAACTTCAGGTGATAATCCTTTCCAAGCAAAATAGATGGAATCATTTTTCCTTCTTTCGTATTCTCCAGAATACAACAGATATGTTTTTATAAAATCCGGGTTGCCAGAAACTATTTGTTCCCATTTATTATTAAGTGCAATAGTATCATCAATCGTATGATAAAACTGTCCTTCTCCATCTTCTGGCTGAAAAACTTCTCTCGATATATTTCTTTTAACAAGACCGATAGGATGACCATCGGTGCTGGTTAATCCTCCATTGGAAAACGTGGCGTCAACACTATTCGAGGTATTAACTTTTGATTCTGTATTTCTTCTGGAACGAGGCAGGATATTGGGTACTTTAATGTAATAAATACCCTTGCTTAAATAATTTTGGATCTTCTCTTCGGTCTTGTAGTCATCCATATTATGATTGTGTGCTTCTCCATATGGTGGCGTGACATAATTATTATTAAGATCTATTACGCTATCTATAGTTTTCGGAGCTTTAAATGAAATCTCTCCATCAATTACATAAAATGTTCTGTGGTCGAAGGTGTGCCCGTTAAATACATTTCCATTTTTAAATTCCAGACCATGAGAATTTTCTTGAGAGCATGAGAAAAGTGCTAATGTGATTAATAGTAAGAAATGATGTACACTTCTCATTTTAGTTATTAATTTAATTATGCCCAATAAGCATAGACAATAAATAACATCCAATTACTTTATGAAGAGTAATTCCCGGTATTTTACAAGAGGCCACGCGCCGTCATCCACAAGCCGCTCTAATTTATCACAATGCCTTCTGATACCCTCAAAATGGGGTCTCACATTGTCGCAATAGGCAAAGGCTTTTTTGTGAATATCGGTCATGACATTGGCCTTTTTTCGGGCCTCCACCATGATATCTGTTTTTTTCTTCACCTCCCTCAGGTGTTCCGAGATCTGCTCGATTAGGTTCAGGGTACCTTCGGTCAGATCTTTATGGGCCGCGCCATAAATTTCCTTAAGTCCGAGTACATTCTGGATCAGTACGTTCTGATAGTTAACTGCTACCGGAACAATGTAGCTGTATACCAATTCATTCATTACCCTCCCTTCAATCTGGGTCTGGAGAATATAGGTATCGAATTCCACCTCCTGTCGTGCTCTTACTTCCGTTTCAGTCATCACATCCATTTCCTGGAACAGGGAAAGGGTCTCTTTGGAAGTCAAGATCTGCAGGGCTTCAGGGGTAGTCCGATTGTTGCTTAGTTTCCTTCGCTTAGCTTCCGTCACCCATTCAGCACTGTATCCGTCGCCGTCAAACCGAATCCGTTTCGAGGATTTGATGTATTCCCGAAGTACATTGAAAATTGCCTCATCCTTTTTTAGTTTCTTGTTTTCAATTAGTGCATCCACTTCCTTTTTGAACTCCCTTAATTGCTTGGCTACTATGGTGTTCAGTACGGTCATGGGCTTTGCACTGTTGGTCCGGGACCCCACAGCACGGAATTCAAACTTGTTACCGGTAAAGGCAAACGGGCTTGTGCGGTTGCGATCTGTATTGTCCAGCAGGATCTCCGGGATTTTCCCCACCACATTAAGTTTCAGTTCTGTTTTTTCCTCAGGCGATAGTTTCCCCTGGGATACGCCTTCCAATTCATCCAGGACTTCGCTAAGTTGATTTCCGATAAAAATAGAAATGATGGCAGGTGGGGCTTCATTGGCCCCTAGTCGCAAATCATTGCTTGCAGAGGCAATGGACGATCTCAATAATTCCTCATAGCTGTCAACCGCCTTGATGGTATTCACAAAAAAGGTGAGGAATTGCAGGTTTTT
>CAJHYA010000184.1_pt1 | contig 17102 bp, 21 predicted proteins | sample 9198611 | NCBI WGS metagenome assembly CAJHYA01 (sample SAMEA7708353, study PRJEB35096) | sediment metagenome | biome: marine neritic benthic zone biome [ENVO:01000025]; feature: sediment [ENVO:00002007]; material: shallow marine sediment [ENVO:03000034] sea grass bed [ENVO_01000059] ... | reverse complement strand
TGGATATAATTGTTACCGTAAGTTGCACCGGTATTATGATTCCTTCGCTCGACGCCTACTTGATAAACGCCCTGGGGCTGCGACAGGATGTCATCAGGCTTCCCGTAACTGAAATGGGATGCGCTGCAGGGGTGTCAGGAATTATTTATGCCACTCAATTTCTCAGGGCCAATCCTGGGAAACGGGCAGCAATTATTGCCGTGGAAAGCCCTACAGCGACATTTCAATTAAACGATTTCTCCATGGCGAATATGGTTAGTGCAGCCATTTTTGGTGATGGAGCCGCTTGCGTGCTCATGGAAGCTTCTGAGAAGGCAGCCGGCCCAAGGGTCATCGGGGAGGAAATGTATCATTTCAAAGACGCCACACACCTAATGGGCTTTGATCTTACCAATTCCGGTTTGAAAATGATCCTTGACGCAGCAGTACCTGAAACGATCGCAGAACATTTTCCTGATATTGTCAATCCTTTTTTGAAAAAATACGGTTCCAGTATCGAGAAAGTGAATCATTTGATATTTCACCCCGGGGGACGAAAGATTGTGCAAACTGTTGAGACCCTTTTTGGCAAGCTTGGGAAGAACATAGACGACACCAAAGAAACCCTCCGACTTTATGGAAATATGAGCAGTGTAACGGTGCTCTATGTCCTGGAGCGGTTTTTAGATAAGGATATTGACCCGGGTGAGCAAGGAATGATCCTTAGTTTCGGACCTGGATTTTCTGCACAGCGGGTATTATTGGAATGGTAATTGGGATAGCAGGATGAATGAACACGTGCAAAATATAAAACCAATGCAGTGGTGCCTGATTTTGGGTGCGAGCTCAGGTATGGGCCTGGCAACGGCGAAAAAGATGTCGGAAAAGGGCTATGGACTTTTGCTGGTCCATCGGGATCGAAAAAGTGAGTTGCCCCGGATACATGCAGAATTTGAAGGGTTGAAAGCCCGGGGATGTCCTGTGCATCATTTCAATCAGGATGCGATTTTAGATACCAATCGGTTGGAATTGGTGGAAAAGCTGCAACAGCTTTTACCAACAAAAGAAAAGATCAAGATCCTGGTTCACAGTATTGCAAAAGGTAATTTAAAACCGATGAATGCTGAAAAAGAAGGACTTGGAAATGCTGATTTTCAGCTAACTTTAAATGCCATGGCGCTGAGTTTGTATGACTGGACCATGTCATTATTGTCGGCTAAATTGCTGGATGCAGATACCCGTGTAATTTCCTTTACCAGTGAGGGCAATACAAAAGTATGGGCCGGTTATGGAGCCGTGTCAGCAGCAAAAGTTACCCTGGAAGCCCTGAGCCGTCAAATGGCTGTGGAATTAGCGCCACATGGGATCAAGGTAAACTGCATACAGGCCGGGGTAACAGATACCCCATCATTACGGATGATCCCAGGAAGTGAAATGCTTTTGAAAAATGCCCGTAAGCGCAATCCGCATGGGCGATTAACGGAGCCTGAGGATGTGGCTAATGTGGTTTATTTGTTATCCACGGAAGAGGCTTCATGGATAACAGGAACAGTAATCAAAGCGGATGGAGGAGAAAGCCTTAGATAGCAATGGATACAGTAAAAATCTTGTCGTATTTGCCCTATTCCAAACCCTTCCTGTTTGTCGATTCCATTGCGCATATCGATGATAACGGTGTGGAAGGCAGTTACACGTTCAGTGAGGATCTCGACTTTTATAAGGGTCATTTCAGGTCGAATCCGGTAACACCAGGTGTTTTACTAACAGAATGCTGCGCACAAATTGGTTTGGTTTGCCTGGGTATCTACCTGATGCAGCAAGAAAAGATATCTGAAGAAGCTGGTGTAGCCCTGAGCAGTACCCAAATGGAATTCTATAAGCCTGTATTCCCGGGCGAAAAAGTGACGGTGAAATCTGAGAAAATTTATTTCAGGTTTAATAAGTTGAAATGTAAGGTGAAGCTTTATAATGAAAAGCAGGAACTGGTTTGCAAGGGAGAATTGGCGGGAATGTTAAGCTCTAAATCATATGGATAGGCGGGTAGTAATTACCGGGATGGGGGTGTGTTCGCCCCTGGGAATTGGCCTGGAAGCATTCGCTGAAGCCTTGCGAACCAGTCAGGTTGGTATCCGATTTCAACCAGAATTGGAAACACTTAAATTTGGATGTCAAATAGCTGGCAAACCGATTATTAGTAGTTCTATATTAGATCAATACTTTACATCATTACAGCAAAAGGATCTAAAGTCAACCGGACTGGTTTACGGTGTTATCGCCGGAGTTGATGCCTGGCAGGATGCTGGTTTATCCGTGAAAGAAAAAGATGAACCTGATTGGGATAGCGGAATTATATTTGGTACCGGAATATTAGGGGTTGATAAATTCCGTGAGGCCATTTATATGGTTGATCAGGGACAGGTCAGACGTTTGGGCAGTACGTCGGTAATCCAGACCATGGCCAGCGGGATAAGTGCCTATTTGGGCGGTGTTTTGGGGTGTGGCAATCAGGTCACCACCAATTCTTCTGCCTGTACCACAGGCACGGAAGGCCTGATCATGGCATTTGATCGTATTCAATCGCATAAAGCCGAGCGTATGCTTGTAGGAAGTTGTAGCGACAGTGGTCCTTATGTCTGGGGAGGATTTGATGCCATGCGCATCCTTCCCCGCAAATATAATGACGACCCCGAAAGAGGCAGCCGTCCGATGAGTGCTTCGGCCAGCGGTTTTGTTCCGGGGAGTGGGGCAGGGGCCCTGGTTGTGGAATCCCTGGATTCTGCGAAAAGCAGGGGAGCCAAAATCTATGCTGAAATTTTGGGGGGGTCTATCAATAGTGGCGGACATAGAAACGGGGGAAGCATGACAGCCCCGAATAGCGTTGCGGTACAGCGCTGCATTCAGGAAGCAGTAAATAATTCAGGTATTAGGCCGGATGATATTGATCTGATCAACGGACATTTAACGGCCACAACCAAAGACCCGATTGAAATCAAGAACTGGAGTGAGGCACTTAACCGTAAAGGAAATTCTTTTCCTTATATCAATTCTTTTAAAGGCCACATGGGGCACTGTCTCGCGGCAGCGGGGAGCCTGGAATGTGTCGGTTCTTTGTTGCAGTTTCAGGAAGAGCAAGTTTTTGCCAATGTGAATTGTGAAGATTTACATCCGGAAATAGCAAAAATTGTTGATCCTGCTAAAATCCCGACACAGGAAGTGGCTCAGGCTCCTAAAATAATTGCAAAAGCAAGTTTTGGCTTTGGAGATGTAAATGCCTGTATTATTTTTAAGGCTTTTAATTCATAAAATCGATGGCAGAAGAATATTATTCCCAACTCCTGGATATAATCAAACCCTATCTCCCGGAAGACGTAACAGTTACCGACATCAAACCGGACAGTCACCTGATAGAAGAGTTGAATATCAATTCTGCCCATTTGGTGGATATAATGCTGGATGTGGAAGATGCGTATAACATCATTCTTGAAAATGAGGATATGGAAAAAATGCAAACCGTATCCGATGCCATTGAAATCATCCGGTCTAAACTGAATAGCCCTTCCTGATGCCTGATCCAGAGTTCCATTGGAAATCCTGGTTGCGATCCCGTTTTGAAGTAGACCGGAGACTATTTCTTACCTATTTGGTTGTCTATTTTTTCTGGGGTCTGGGCATGAATGAGTTGGGCAAAAGACTTGAAATTGCGCAATTTACTTATTGGTGGCAGGTAATTACTGTTTATCTGGTCTATATGGTTCCCATATCACTGCTTCTGAGAGGCTTGCCATTTCATATGCAGTATGCCTATGGTCTTATTGCTATGGGCCTACTGGAGTTTGGCGGGTATTTATGGGAAACATCCTATGCCTACCCAAACAATCTTCTGGACCAATGGTTTGGGATACGCAACTTCAGCCTTGGCATGTCGCTTTTTTTTGCTTTGTATTTTCCTTTGGGTAACTGGGGTGTTCAGAAGTTGTACCAACTGCTTTTCGCAAAACAGGAGTAGATCATTCTACCAGTTCAAAAGCAAACCTTATACGGACTCTGTTTTCCGCTCTTTTCTTCTTGATCTGAATCCCGTAGTCAGAAGTATACAATTCCGCAATGCCCTCAAGCTGGCCGTTCTCCCGTCTGAAAACAATAGACAGCGGATTAGTATTTCCTTTAATGGTAAGCAAGCCTGCGACCCTGATACCCTCTGCGTTCTCGGTTACTTCGGTACTTTTAAAATAAATTCTGGGATATTCATCTTCATTAAAATACTTCCGGTTTTTTAAAGACCAGTCCCTTAAAAAGTTACCGGTTTTTAAGCTTGAAGTACTTACTGAGCCTTCAAATACAGCATTGGTGATATCAGCTATATCTATGCTTGATGTGGAATGAAAATCACCTATACTTCCCTGAACTTCCTTTGATTCAAAGACGAAACTGATCTCTTTCATCTTCAATGTCTGCTGTCCGATCAGGAATACCGGTAAAAATATCAGTAAAACGAAAAAAGAGTATCTATTCATGTCCATGGTTTTAGCGTGAACTGCACCCTCAAACTTAGCAATTGGATTCTGAAAAGCCACCTAAGGAATCGTTAAAGAAAATGATCATCTGGTCTGCTCGGGATCGGTTTTTCTGGCATTAACAACGATACAGCAACTCCGGCAAGCAAGGACACTACAATTACCGTAAGCGAAATCCACTCAGGGAAATCCATGTAATGGGACAATAACATCTTAACACCAACGAATCCCAATATAACCACCAGGCTATAGTGGATAAACCTGAATTTGGCTATCATCCTCGAAACCAGGAAGTACATGGACCGAAGCCCGAGTATGGCCATGATATTGGAGCTGAAAACCAGAAAGGGGTCTGCGGTTATTGCAAGGATTGCCGGAATACTGTCTACCGCAAAGAGGATATCTGTAAGTTCAATCACGATCAAGGCCACAAATAGGGGAGTGGCGGCAGAAATTCCCATGCGCTTCATAAAAAAGCGATTTCCGTGTATTGTGGTCGTAAGCGGGTAAATCTTTTTAATTTGTCTGAACACCACAGACTTCTCCGGATCGTATTTAAATTGATCGGTTCTGAGCATTTTAAAGGCCGTGTAGAGCAGGAATACCCCGAAAACATAAATAATCCATTCAAACTGGTTGATCAGGGTTATCCCGAACAAGATCATCAGGGCACGGAATACAATTGCGCCCAATATCCCCCAGAACAAAACCCGGTGCTGGTAAATAGGAGGGATGCCAAAAGCACCAAAAATAACGGCAATGACAAATACGTTATCCACACTTAGTGACAATTCAATTAGATAACCGGTGATGTACTTTAGAACGGCATTTCCGGGAGTAAGCAAAGTTGGATTATCCATTAAACCCTCCGAAAAAAGCCAATGAATCACAAAACTAAACCCAAGGGCAATGCTTACCCAGAGACTGGTCCATAAGGCTGCTTCCCGGGAGCGGATCACATGGTCTTTTCGGTTGAAAACACCAAGGTCCAGGGAAAGAAAAATGCCAATAAGAATGAGGTAGGCAGCCCAAATTAGCATGTAAGGCAGTTTTGTATGCTAAGATAAGGATCGTTTCTAAAAAGTTATTAAAATGCGATAATAAGATGAATAGCTACCCCCTAATCGATAATTCCTTACTTTTTGTGTAACAAACAGCAAGAGGTAGCGTCCATTAATACAACGACTTTTTATCAATCAAATAACCAGAACATTATGAAAGCTCTTCTAAAAAAGGGGACAAAGATCATGGCCATGACCTTGTTAGTCCTTCTTGGCTATTCCATTCAAGCCCAACAAAAATTTACATCTGAGCAATGGCAGGAAGACCTGCGTTATCTGCAGCATACCATTCACCAGGATTACCCTTTTCTTTTCAAGAAAATTTCAACCAAAGAATTTGATAATTCAGTTGATGCGTTACATAAGGAAATTCCAGTTCTCGATGAACATGAAATTCTGGTCGGTATTACCAGGATTGTAGCTTCCTTTAAATATGGGCATACCGTCATGGGATATTGGGAAGGAACCGTTCCTTACCACCAAATGCCATTGGTGCTCTACCAATTCAATGATGGCATTTACCTGCAGGGGGTTCACAAAGACTATGAAGCGATTTTGGGCGCTAAGCTACTTAAGGTAGAGGGAAAGCCCATTAATGAGGTACTCGAACTCATGAGGCCGGTGGTGCCAGCAGAAAACGAACAATTCGCTAAAGCGTATGGGATACATTACCTCACGTTTCCGGAATTTCTTCATGCTCAACGGGTTATGCCCGATCTCAAACAACATATTACCCTGACCTTGGAAAAAGGAGGGAAGGTGTTTGATGCAGAAATTAAAGCCGTACCTGCCGAACGTTTCCCCAGACAATATGGTATGGTAGTTCCCAGTGATACCTGGCTGGAATCCCGTGACCAGAGTTCTACTCCTTTGTACCTGAAGCATCTGGACAAAATTTATTATTACGAATACCTGCCGGAATCCAAAACCGTATACATTAGGCAAAGTCAGATTCAGGATCAGGAAGGGGAAGATATCCCATCATTTTATGCTAAAGTTTTTGATTTTATTGAAAACAACCAGGTCGAAAAGCTCATCCTGGACCTTCGTTTAAATGGCGGGGGAAATAACTATAAGAACAAGCCTGTCGTAACCGGGATAATTAAAGCCGACAAGATCAATAAACCCGGAAAATTCATGGTCATTATTGGCAGAAGGACTTTTTCTGCCTGTCAGAACCTGGTAAATGAACTAAGCAATTACACCAATGCGGTATTCGTGGGAGAACCTACAGCTGAGAATATCAATTTCTATGGGGATAACCGTCCGGTACAACTTCCTAACTCAAAGATGAATGCCTATTTGTCTTTTGCCTGGTGGCAGGACAAACCCCAATGGGAGAATGCCGATTGGACGGCACCACATATTGCCGTTGACATGAGTTTCGAACAGTACCGGAATAATGAAGATCCTGTATTGCAGGCTGCACTGGATTTTTCTGATAAGAATTTTGTGCTGGATCCTATGAATTATTACAGGGATCTTTTTACGGCTGGCAAGATAGAGGAATTACAATCCGAAGTTGCCCGCATGATCCAGGATCCGGCTTACCGATTCTTTGATTTCGAAGGTGAATTCAATAAAGCGGGGTATGACTTGCTTAGTGGGAAACGATTTGAAGAGGCGATCTTTGTTTTTACGATGACCACCCAACTTTTTCCTGAATCGGCGAATGCCTGGGATAGCCTGGCCGAAGCTTATTGGAAATCAGGTGATATAGTAAAAGCCAAGGAATTCTACAATAAAGCCATATCCCTGGATCCGAACGGAAATATTGGAGCCAATGCCATAAAAATGCTTAAGAGAATAGAGGCTGAAAACTGATTGTCCAGGATTAGTAGCGTTCTCGAATTCCGCTTTTGGTGTAATAGAAATGGGCCAGGATTAAGCAGGAGATCAGCCCGCATATCAGGAATCCGATAAACATGGGCAGTACTGAGCTTACTACAAATTTGCCTATATAAGCACTAATGGGTACAGCCATTACTGTGGCTACAAAACCTGTAATGGCAGCGCCTATCCCGGCGATATGACCCAGCGGTTCCATGGCAAGTGCTCTGAGGTTTCCGAATATAAAACCAACGGCAAAGAACTGCACGGCAAAGAATACCATTAGCACCACAACCGGAGGATTGACCGTATTGTAGTACATCAGGATGTAGACAAGAGATGTGATTACATAGAGGATTATGGAGGCCGTAACCAGTCGCAACATACCCAGTCGCACTACGAGGGTTCCATTAAGTAAGGTGGATGCGCCGATTGTGACAGCCAGGGCGGCAAAGATGTACGGAAATGCATCCTGTAAGCCGTATTGTTGTTCAAAGATCTGTTGCGAAGTACTCAGGTAGACCAGAAAAGATCCGGTAATAAATCCCCAAATGATGGTAAATGATACGGTTTGCCGGTAGTTCAGTAATTCTTTAAAACCATCAATAAAGAGTCTTCCGCGAAAACTGGTCCTGCGTGCAGGGAGCAGGGTCTCGGGTTGTCGTTTCCAAAACCACCAGCACACCAGGATGCTAAACCCTACCTGCACATGGAAGATAGCCTCCCATCCCAAGTGATCAAGTATGTATTTACCCAGGGCAGGAGCAATTATAGGGACCAGAATAAAAACGACAGTTACAAATGACATTATTCGGGCCATATAATCCCCGCTGTACGTATCCCGGATCATGGCAACGCTTATGGTGCGCGGAGCCGAGAGCGAAATACCCTGAAGTATGCGGCCAACTATCATAATCTCCAAACTCTCTGAAAAAACGCAGATCATACTGGAAAGTATAAACAGCAAAAATCCTACATAGACCACGGGCTTTCTCCCGATACTATCTGAGATCGGGCCAAACAGGAGGGGCCCAACCCCCAGACCCAGGAAAAATAACGTGATTAGTAATTGATTGTCTGACGGACTGGAAATCGCTAGAGCAGATCCTATAGGGTCAAGTGCAGGGAGTAGGGCATCCAGGGCCAAGGCAGCAATGGACATCAAAGCCGCCATGAGGGCGACAAACTCTAATTGATTTCGACTTGACTCAGGCATTCGGCAAAAGTAGCTGATTCAATTGATTTGAAACGCCTTCTTTTTGCGGGATATCCTTACCTGGTATCAGAATAATTCGAAAACATAGCCCAATAACCAGTACAGGATTATGAAGACAATTATGGTACCGATGCAGCCACAGCGGCCTCCGCCTATTTTCTTGGCTCCTATGGCCGCCACAATGGCGCGTATCAGATTTTTCATGAAAAGGTTGTTTTGCGACTAAAAGCTAAGGATTATTTTATTTCCGTTGGTAAAGTAAACGACATTGAAATTATTGGATTGCCAGATGTTTTAGCACCTCATACACCAGGAAAGCCGGCCATACAATTGCTTTGAGCAGTCCTAAAACCCCGGCCCAGAACCCGGTAGCTACCTGAATGTAATAAACAGCAGCTCCTATTAAGCCCAGTCCATAAACGGCGTTGGAAACATGCGTGGTACGTGTAGCAGGATTAGTTGTCATGATACGGTTGTTTTAGCTGCAAAGTTCAGTAGGGAAGGGGGTAACAAAAATGATATTTATCAGGAATTGGATGAATACCACCCGTAATTTTCAGATTATTTTAAGAATATTTGGGTAAACATTGGGAATATTGATATACGTTTTTGGGGTATTTTTAGTTAGCAACCAAAAGATGAAAAAGCACTGGAAATACCTGGTTTTGTATGCCCTTTGGATTGGAGGTATAATTTATATCCTGGGAGGCTGTCAGGCGAGCAAAGCAACAGCTAGTCCTGAGGAGCTGCAGGCTTTGGAACAACAGGTTAATTCCAGAAATATTCGCGTCAAGATGGATTGGGCGATTCCTCTGACTACCAGGGGAATAGTAAGTGTAGCCAACGCGGGATTGTTACCACCAGGAAACAATATAGCGCGTATCAATCTGATCAACACCCCGAATTCTTTCGAAATGCGCGGGGATTCTGTATATATTGATTTACCGTATTTCGGGGAAAGGCAGATTGTTATGGATTATCCGGGAGCTAAAGGAATAAATTTTACAGGAGTAATGGAAAATTTCAGAAGTTCCCAGGATCGAAAAGACCAGTCGTACCGTCTTACGTTTGATACCTCAGACAAATCTGAACGCTTTGATGTCAGCCTGAAAGTTTTCCCCGGACAGCGCGCGATTTTGGTGTTTTACAGTAATCAGCGGAATACTATCCGCTATGAAGGCGTATTAGAGAATCCTCAAACAGAATAATAGGGGATGTACTAATAATCTCACCTACAAGTCTAAATATTCTATTTTACATAATATAAATTATGGTACAAAGGTGTATATGTATGGTTTCCGTATAGCTTTGCTATTTTACCATAATATCAGATATAAGCGTTTTTAGGCTCATATCGTCAGATATTATGTAAAAGGAAACCAACACGCTATACTAACATAAGGTCGTACATTCTTAAGCCATAATTATATTATTTCAAAAAGATTCTCTAACTCCAAAGCCAAATTATTCCTAACCTGATGCATCCTCATTGCGAGGGTCAAGGCGATGCTAATTTTCCATATTCGAATGTTCCTGGTCTATGGTCCTAAGAAGATATACGTTGTTTTTTAGCGCGAAACACCTGCAAGGTCAGTGCGCCATAGGTAACGGACAGAATGACGATAGCTATCACAATGCCTGCATAAGGGATCATACCGAGCAAACGCAACAGGATAGCAATCCCTAATGCCACAAATGTAACAGGCCAAAAGCCCCAATTCTTGTCTGTTCTATTCCTTAAATAATATGCAATCAAAATAGCAGCAACGATCTGGCCAAAGACCAGACTAAATACAAAAACTGCAGCAGCAAATAGCCCTAATTTGATGCCTATTGTTATAAGAAAGGCAAGGAGGATTGCCACAGGGATCCCGATCAAGTAGATTAAGCCAAAGCCAAAGCTTTTTAATAATCTGCCTTCTAAGCCTTCCACTGCATTTGAAAATGCATTTCTAAAGAGGGCATGGAAGACCAGAATAGCTAAAAAAGCGGACAAGATATAGATCAGCCATTTTTTCAATGAATTAATCCCGAACGTAGATAATGATACTTGTGATTCTTCCTCAAGATCTTCATTGAACTGAGCTTCTGCATTCACCAGAGCATTGTTGAAATTTATTTCTCCATCGCTCTGCCAGTATTCCACATCTTTATGAAATTTCGCATTTGACCCAAGAGTAAGATATTCTCCTGCTATTTTAGAGGTTCCTCGTATAGTTCCATTAATTGACACATCGCCTCCGCGAATCTTCAGCCCCTCAATGACTTCGCCATTGACGGTAACATCGCCGCCATAGCAGACAAGCTTACCGTTTATGAATGCATTTTCCGTAAGGATAACTTCCCCTCCAAAAACAACCAGGTCGTCTCCAATTTCCGAATCAATGGTAATTTTTCCTCCGGCCAAACGGACATCATCTGCTATATGACCTTCGACTACTATCTCCCTTCCAGCCCCGGTAAGGTCGCCGTGTATACTATCGGTAACAATCCAATATCCTCCAGCGATAACGAGATCACCTTCTACCGAAGCATATACTTTGATGGTTTCACCAGCGAGATATGTATCGTCCGGTTGTGCGTTTTCTATTACGATTTCCTCTTTTGCCTCAAACTGACCGAAAACGGATAGTACGGATAAAAAGGCGAGTAGAAAAGTTGTTAGGTTTTTCATGAGCGCTCAGTTTTCAATTAAGTGCTGAAACTACTCAGTGTCTGTGTTTTAAACAATGATATAGGTCATTCAACACGCATTTTTCTACCTCCGGCTGAGCCATGGGCTGGCGCCTTCGGGTAGCATCATGAGTGTTCCTTAATTTCTTAAAGTAGAGCTAGAACAGAAAAATTTTCAGGAAAGTATAACTGGCTATGCGCTTTTTCTCCAAAGAAATCTTTGCATAACGTAAAACATTATAGAACAACTATACGTATGTGTATGGAAAAGAGAAAACAGTGTATTTGAATAACCTGCTTTATCCCTTAATCAATATTATGAATTTTCACATTTTTATCAATTTGATGAACTAGTTTGCTTAACAAGTTCCCAGGACCCACTTCCGTGAATTCAGTGGCTCCATCCTCAATCATGTGCAGAATAGTATGTCGCCACATTACCGGGTGTGTCAATTGATCGATTAAATTCTTCTTAATGATATCAACATCGAGGCTCTGACGTCCTGTGACGTTCTGATAAACCGGGCAAACAGGACTTTTGAATTTTGTTTCTTCTATGGCCAGTTTGAAATCGTCAATTACGGGTTCCATAAAGGGCGAATGAAATGCCCCGCTTACCGGAAGCGGCACTACTGCTTTAGCCCCCGGGCTTAATTTTTTTGAGGCTTCTTCCAATGCTTTTTTTTCACCAGAAATAACTACCTGATGAAGTGTGTTATAGTTAGCCGGTGCCACGATCCCATCTATCTGATTACATATATCCCTGACTATGACATCATATAAGCCCACCACAACAGCCATACCTGTATTTTCCACTTCACAAACTTTCTGCATTGCTGTGGCCCGCTTGGATATGAGTTTAAGTGCAGCTTCAAAATCTAAAGCGTCAACGGCAGCTAATGCGGATATCTCACCTAAAGAATGTCCGGCAACCATATCTGGCTTAAAAGCCTTGCCAAGTGTTTTTGTCAGTATAAAAGAATGCAGGAATATGGCTGGTTGTGCATATTTGGTTTGTTTCAAATCTTCAGCAGATCCTCCAAACATTACATCCGTAATTGAAAACCCTAAAATGTCATCGGCCTTTTCAAAATATTCTTTGGCCGATTTGGATTTATCAAAAAGGGCTTTTCCCATACCTGGAAATTGAGTACCCTGCCCCGGAAATAAGAATGCATGCATAATGAAAATTGATTTTGAGGATTAACAACAAATCAATTTAATAAGAAATGTATTAGGAATACATATAAGCGTTTTAATTACTCCTGTAGCGTCACTTTTACCGCATTCAAGCCTTTTAATCCCTTCTCAAGTTCAAAGGTAACCTTATCGTTTTCATTAATTTCATCGATCAGCCCGCTGATGTGACAGAAATACTTTTCCTGAGTTTCCGAATCAATTATAAATCCAAAGCCTTTTGAATGATCAAAGAAGGAAACCTTACCCTTCCTTACCGGGTCAAATTCTTCCTCTTCTTTTTTGGGTATACCCAACTCAATAGATGAAGCATCTATTTCCTCCTTTTCAGTACGATCTTGAGGGGTGTCGGTTAAATTACCGTATTGGTCGACATAGGCAAAAGGGATTCCTCCTCCCGTTTCTTTAGCTTCCGCTTTTCTTGCCTCTTTTTTCTTTTGCTTTTCTTCCCGTTTTTTTAAACGTTTTTTTTCTTTTTCCCGCTTGCTATAGGATTGTTGTGATTTTGCCATGAATTGTATTAGGTCCCGTAAGTTAGGGCTATTATTTTCAAATGAGAACTATGTGGGCATAAAAAAACCTATCTTTTAAGAGATAGGTTTTGAAGAATCTTGGATTTATGTCTTTAGATGACTCTAACGTTTACGGCATTTAATCCTTTCTTGCCTTGCTCTAAATCAAATTCAACTTGGTCACCTTCGCGAATTTCGTCAATTAATCCAGTAACGTGTACAAAGTGTTCTTTTTCAACACCCTCTTCATTAATGAAGCCATATCCTTTGCTGTCATTGAAGAATTTTACTGTTCCTTTACTCATTTTACTAATTTTAAATTTACTTTATATTAGCTGCAAAGGTCATGTTATTTATTTAATTTCCAATTGTTTATTTGATTTATTTTTTGACATATATCATTTTGCCTAAAGCGGGAAGGAAAAATGAAGCTGGCCAACACTGGAAATTTACACCTGATTATTTACTCCTCCTCATAGCTCAGCCTGTATATGGCATCCCCGTAATCATCAGAAATTAGCATGGAACCGTCCTCCAGGGTCAGAAGATCGACAGGTCGTCCAAATACTTCCTGGCTCTCTTCATCCAGCCAGCCATCGAGGAAGGTTTCATAACTCACGGCTTCATTATCCTCAAGTTTGACCAGGGTAATCCGGTACCCAATTTTAGACGAACGGTTCCAGGAGCCATGTTCGGCGATAAAGGCATGTCCACGGTATTCTTCGGGAAACATTGTTCCGGTATAGAATTTAACCCCCAAAGGAGCTGTATGGGGTCCTAAATTTTGTGCCGGAGCTACGAAGTCTGTACAGGGGAACTTATCACCGAATTCAGGATCTTTAATCGTTCCACCATGGCAATAGGGATACCCGAAATGCTGTCCGGGTTCGTTCACCCGGTTGAGTTCGCAAGGCGGGATGTCATCCCCCAGCATATCCCTGCCGTTATCCGTGAACCAGAGTTCCCCGGTTTCGGGATGCCAGGTAAAGCCAACGGTATTACGCACACCTTTTGCATAAATTTCCCGATTGGAACCATCCGGATCCATTCGGGTAATACTGGCAAATCGCTCATCTTCACTTTCACAAATGTTACAAGGAGCGCCTACGGGCACATAGAGCTTTCCATCCGGACCAAAGGCGATATACTTCCATCCATGATGGAATTCTGTAGGGTAATCGTCATAAACCACCACAGGTTCTGGCGGATTATTGAGATTATCTTCAATATTGTCAAAACGCAGGAGTCGGTTTACTTCGGCAACATAAAGTGATCCGTTTCGAAAGGCTAACCCGTTAGGCACCATAAATGTAGTATCCAGGACAATAACATTATCGGCTTTAAAATCCCCATCGGTATCCTGAATGGCGTAAACTTTCTTCCCTTTTCGGTTACCAACGAACAAAGTACCGTTATCACCCATAGCCATAGAACGGGCTTCTTCAATTCCTTCGGCAAATAGGCTGATCCTAAATCCCTCAGGAAGGTTTAGCCTTTCCAGAGGTAAGCTGGCTGCTTCTGTAATTCCTTTTTCCGGAACGGTTTCATCTTTATCTTGCTTTGTCTGTTTACAAGAGCTTATAAATACAAAAAACAACAGTATTAATATCTTGAATATAAGTACTTTAAATAATTTCATATAAAATTTAATTTTAAATAAATAAGGTATGAGAAATTGAACCTATTTAAGGAAATATCCCTTAAGATAATTGTTAAAAGATAACCTTTTTAAGTGGAAGTCAGAGCCTGCTAATCATATTTAACCTTACAGGTTTCGCAGCTATACGTATCCTTTTTAATCGTGATTTTGTCCAGCTTACGGGTTACATCCTGGATAAAACTGGTATAGGTATCCCTGGAAGGATCCCCTCCCTCACCTTTTATGAATTTATAGTACTCGCCATCCCATTCCTGTTTGCCCCAGCAGTTGGGACAAACTCCTTCAGGCGCCACTGCGGCATCTTCACCTTTCTTTTTCCTGTCAAAATAGGCCTTTACTTTTTCAAATAGTGCCATATCGGTTGGTCTTACATTTTCTTTAATTCGTTGACTACCTCAGTTAATGCTGCTTTTGCATCACCAAATAACATTGCTGTTTTTGCATTGTAGAATAATTCGTTGTCAATACCGGCATAACCTACATTCATACTGCGCTTGTTCACAATGATGTTTTTGGCTTTTTCAACATCCAGAATAGGCATGCCGTAAATTGGACTTGAGGGGTCATTATAAGCGGCAGGATTGACTACGTCGTTAGCTCCTACGACCAGTACAACATCCGTATGGGCAAATTGCGGGTTTATATCTTCCATTTCGACGAGCAGGTTGTAATCCACATTACTTTCCGCCAATAATACATTCATGTGCCCTGGCATACGTCCGGCCACAGGGTGTATGGCGTATTTGACATCTACTCCCCTTTTGGTAAGTAATTCCTCTAACTCATGTATGACGTGTTGCGCCTGAGCTACTGCCAAACCATAGCCTGGGACGATAATTACACTGGAAGCATAGTTCATTAATATTGCAGCATCTCCGCTATTGGTCTTTTTAATACTTCCCAGTTTCCTGTCGGCTCCTTCCACTGCATCTTCCCCGCCAAAGGCTCCAAAGATAACAGCGCCCAGCGTTCGATTCATGGCCTTGCACATGGCAATGGTCAGAATGATCCCAGCAGATCCTACAAGGATACCACCTACCAGCATCACCATATTGCTATATAATATACCTGTGATGGCAGCGGCAATACCGGTAAGGGAATTCAATAAGGAGATTACGACAGGCATATCAGCACCACCAATAGGGAGCACAAACAGCACACCGTATATAAGACTGGCTGCCAGAAGGGCATAAACAAAGACTGGTTGATTGATGCCATTAAATACCAAATACGCGGCATAAACAATTATCAGTAACAACAACATATTGTTGACGAGATTGCGCTTAGGAATGTTCACCACACTTTTAATAGTGCCGTCTAACTTTCCCCAGGCCACAATACTACCAGAAAACGTTAGTGCACCAATTGCTATACCAGACAAAACGGTAGTTGCCTGCATGGCATCATTCAACTGGTTGCTAAAGGCTACCAGTCCGATTAAAGCAGCACTCGCACCCCCGAACCCATTGAACAGGGAAACCAGTTCCGGCATCTTCGTCATTTTGACTTTGATGGCCATCAGCGCCCCGATTATGCCGCCAATAAGAATAGCGGAACCAATAAGAATATAGATCAGTGGCGGTACCTCGAAGTCGTGTAAAAACAGGGTGCCAACAATGGCGAGTCCCATACCGGTGGCAGCCGTTTGGTTACCTTTCTTTGCAGTTGCAGGATGGCCCAGCATTTTAAGGCCGGCAATAAACGTAATGGTAGCTACCAGATAAACAACACTTAGAATTACATTCATTTATCTTTCTTTTTAAACATTTGTAACATTCTGCCGGTTACCGCAAACCCGCCTACTACATTTAAAATTCCAAGGACAACAGCTATAAAGCCCAAACTAAGTGCCAGATAATCGTTTGGGTCTGCGTTAAGCATTACCAGCATTGCGCCCACAACGACAACACCGCTAAGGGCGTTGGCACCAGACATTAAAGGGGTGTGTAATACTGCCGGGATATGTTTTATCACTTCCACCCCAACAAAAATGGCCAGGATGAAAATGTAGATACTATCCAGGTTCCTAGCGATAAGATCTAACCATTCATTCATAATTGACAATTATTTTTTTCGTATTTCCCCGTTGTGAACGATCAGGGTTTCATCTGTGATTTCTTCTTCCAAATCCCATTTAAACTCCGCATTTTCAGTGAGGTGTTTGAGGAAATTGAACATATTCTTAGCGTATAAATCACTGGCATTCGTGGATACACTTTCCGGAGCGATGGTAGTCCCTACAATAGTGATCCCATTCCTTACCACGGTCTTGTTTATTTTGCTCACCTCACAATTTCCTCCCTGCGCTGCGGCTAAATCAATAATAACGGCCCCGTTTTTCATCTTTTTTACCTGTTCTTCGGTAATTAAAACCGGGGATCTCTTTCCTGGTATCCCCGCGGTGGTGATCACAAGGTCTGATGTAAATAACGTATCATTAATAGCCTTTCGCTGCTTCTC
>CAJHYA010000080.1_pt1 | contig 17205 bp, 13 predicted proteins | sample 9198611 | NCBI WGS metagenome assembly CAJHYA01 (sample SAMEA7708353, study PRJEB35096) | sediment metagenome | biome: marine neritic benthic zone biome [ENVO:01000025]; feature: sediment [ENVO:00002007]; material: shallow marine sediment [ENVO:03000034] sea grass bed [ENVO_01000059] ... | reverse complement strand
GTTGGAAATGCAGGTTTGCTGGGGGCCTTGCTGATAATCGCCGTATCCTTCCTGATCACCCTGACTACGGCCCTGTCCATGAGCGCGATCACCACCAATATCCGAATTGGAGCTGGGGGTGCCTATGCCATAATATCCCAGGCCCTTGGACTTGAGGTTGGAGGAAGTCTGGGTATTCCCAGGTACATTTCTCAGGGTTTAGCGGTAACCATGTACATTTTCGGTTTTCGCGAAGGCTGGCTGGGTATTTTTCCCGATCATAACCCTTTCCTGGTGGATATAATCGTCTTCGGGGTCCTGGTAACCATTGCCTACATCAGTGCGGACCTGGCCATAAAAACCCAGTATCTTATTATGGGGGTTATAATCCTCTCTCTGGTTTCTATTGTTATGGCTGCCTATTACGGTTCCATGCAGATCCCGACAGAAGAAGCATTAAAATGGGGCACGTTTCAAGGGTCTCCGGAAAACGATTTTAGTGGGAGTACCTTCTGGCTGGTATTTGCGGTGTTCTTCCCGGCCTCCACCGGGATTATGGCTGGGGCGAATATGTCCGGGGAACTAAAAGACCCGAGGAAGAGCATCCCGGTGGGAACCTTATGGGCCATTGGAGTGAGTTTTGTGATTTATGTGTTCCTTGCCTTCTGGATCTCCCGCAGTGCCACTGAGGCGGAATTGATTTCGAATTATAATATCCTTATTGACAAGGCCTATTTCGGCCCTCTGGTCATCGCCGGCATCCTGGGAGCAACCTTCTCTTCCGCACTGGCATCCATTATTGGGTCTTCCCGTATTCTCTATGCGATGGGCGAGCACCGGGTACTGCCCTACGGAAAGTTTCTGGCCGGAACCAGCGCTAACGGGCAGCCACGCAATGCCATGATTGTTACGGGGATTATGATTTTTGCCACCATGTTATTGCGCGATCTGAATGCCGTAGCTCCGCTGGTTACCTTATTTTTCCTGATCACCTATGCCATGATCAACATTGTTGTGATCATTGAACAGAACCTGGGCCTGATAAGTTACCGACCTATTTTTAAAGTTAACCGATGGATACCCTGGGTAGGGCTGGTTTCCTCCGTGCTGGCCATGTTTATTATCAACCCTACCATAAGCCTGGCTTCCTTTAGTATTGTTTTTGTAGTCTATTGGTTCCTTTCACGTTCCAATATTGAAACCCCTTTTGAGGATGTGCGGTCCGGACTCTTTGTTTCTTTTGCAGAATGGGCAGCAAAGCACACCTGGGGGATGAAGACCATGCAGCAAAGAGCCTGGAAACCCAACCTGATGGTGCCCATACGGGACATCAACGGAGCCAAGGGAAACTTCCAATTTCTGCGAAATATTGCACGGCCCAGGGGGTCTATTAAACTTTTGGGAGTTGAACCGTTTAAGGAAAACAGCTTTCTTGTTCAGGAGTTGGATACCCTTTCTGAAGCCTTTCGGGATAAAGGAGTGTTTTCTTCCTGGACCGTAATTCATAGCGATCAATTTGCCCAGGGTGTTAATTATGGGAATCAGGCGCTTCGCGGTGCATTCTTCAAGCCGAATATCGTCTTTCTCAACCTGCAACAACACGATGATTACGAAACCGAGATCCGCCCGGTTATCAAGGAGTGTATCCGACTCGAAATAGGGGTTTTGCTGTATTCAGCACACCCTACAGCTTTGCTGGGCAAGAGAAATATGATCAATGTCTGGGTAAGCGATCGCACCAATAACTGGAATCTGGGCTGGGACATAGGAAACCTGGATCTCTCAACCCTTATTGCCTATAAACTCAAACGCAACTGGCAGGCCACCATAAGGCTCATTATTGCCATAAAAGACCCTGAAGAAGAGAAGAATGCCCAGGAATTTCTTGATTCCCTGGTGAGTCTGGCACGTTTACCCAAAACGCTCACAGAAGTCCACGTGGCCGATTTTCGTTCAGTAGTGGCTAAGGCGCCTTCGGCCGACTTAAATATTTTTGGTATGGACGGAAACCTGCGATTTGAATTCGTTCAGGAAATGACAGAGAAAACCAACAGTTCCTGCCTATTTGTTAGGGATTCAGGACATGAGAGTATCCTGGCCTGATAAAAAAAGGACACAAAACTGTGCCCTTTTTTAATTCAACTACTGAGAACTACTAATCAAGCCATTTGGAACTTATATAAGCGCTGGATCTCATGATTTTTCCCTCATCATTAAAATCATGAATATACATAGCCGGCATAACGATTTTTTTATCATCAGATTTTCTGGTTAGCCTGATATTCCACCAGCTCTGTACCGTTTTGCCATCTCTTAGATCGTATTCAAGGTAGTCCGGATATCCCACAACGTCAATGCTATTGACTTCATAATTTTCCATCATTTCCTTATTGCGCTCCTTCACTTCCTCCAGGGTCATGGATTCCCCTCTTGGCATTTCTATATTACTGAAACGGGCATTTTCATCAAAAAAGCTGTAAGCCTTTTCAAAATCCCCATGCTCAAAGGCATGCATCAATCGACGCACATTATTGATATAGTCGTGGTGGTTGTAGATAGTACCGTTTTTCCTGTCCTCAAAGCTTTGGCCAATTTCCCAGTATACACGTTCGTTGTGATAACTGATCATGCGGTCTATTTTCCCATCTTTAAGACGATATAGGCGATGAATAGGGACATCTATCTTTACACCGGTAGTGTTGTGAACCCCTTTCAAATGGTTCCAGGTTTGTACCCATACCTGTCCGTCTTTATATTCCAGTGCATCCGGATAAGCCCCGGAAGATGGTTTAATACTTAAATACGCAACGTTATTCTTCCAGAAATTCACCTGGTTTTTAAACTGTTCCTTAGTAGCCCCTTCAGCATCCTTATTGGTATTAGAACCGTTGAATGATCTGAAATCATCATGGAGATAACTGGCGACCTTAGCGCTGTCTCCGGCGACAAAGGCATCGAGCATTGCATTCACTGTTTCGATAGCAGGATGCTCATCGAAGATGGTTCCGTTCTTTTTGGTCTGGCCATAAGAAATGGCGACAGAAAACACAAGGGCAAGTAAAATTGATCTTTTCATTTTTAATAGGTATTGGTTGATAAAGTGTTTAAAATTTCCTGTAGCAAGGACTCTAAACGGTAATTACGTGTCTTTGGCAATTACGATCAACTAAAACGGGATGAAGGCATGCAGAAATTGTCCGAATCCCCATAATTTCTTTTCAAAAAGAACAATATGTGTAAAAAGGGAAGTCTGCCGTCTAAAGGATTTTGGGTATTGTCAGCAGACAATCAATAAATTTTGGTTACCTAACTAACCCTTATCTCCAACTGGCAGCAATTCATATCCCTGGTGAATTCCTTTTTCCATGGCTGGCACTCCTTTTTCCATCCATGTTGGCTTTGGGGCTCCTTTCAGATAGTGATCAAAGAACTGTGCCATCCGGATATTGAAATCCACCCTGTTCTGGCGTTTTAAAGGCCAATGAGGTTCTCCATTGTAATTCAGGAACCAGGAAGGTTTTCCCAGCCTTCTGAGACTGACAAAAAATTCAATTCCCTGGTACCAGGGGACATGACCATCGGCGTCATTGTGCATGATCAACAAAGGGGTATTGATCTTATCGATATTGAATATGGGAGAATTCTCAATAAACCGGGCAGGATACTCCCATGGGGTCCCTCCTATCCGGCTCTGTGTGTGTTCGTACTGGAACTGCCTGCTGAGACCTGTCCACCATCGTATACCTCCGTATGCACTTATCATGTTAGGAACTGGTGCCCCTGCCTCCGCAGCCTTGAATATGTCCGTCTTCGTAACCAGATAAGCAATTTGATAGCCGCCCCAGCTGTGGCCCTGTACGCCGATATTATCCTTGTCTACAAATCCTTTTTCAATTAGGGAAGTAACCCCGGGAATCACGCAGTTATAGGCGCTTTCTCCAGGGTATCCAATGCGATAATGCACATCCGGATTAAAGATCAGGTAGCCGCGACTGGCATAAAAACTGTAATTGATCGTTGACCTTCCAGGTGCCGGAGCCCGATGTCTGTGAAGACCATCGGCACTTTTTTCATAAAAATTTACCAGCATGGGATACTTTTTATTAGGGTCAAAATCCTCCGGTTTGACCAGCATACCTGATAGCTCTTTTCCGTCTAGAGAGGTCCAGTTTACCAGTTCTATGCTTCCCCAGTTATAGTCCGACTGCTGGGGATTGGCATCACTGATCTTCTTTTGAGATCTGAATTTGATATCGGTGATCCTGAGATCGGGAAATTCAGCAAAGGATTCCCGGGTAAACAGCAATTGATCAGCCTTTTTTGCTTTCGTCGGTGTTGAAAAACGGTAAGGTCCTGAGATCAACGAGTTTAAACCTTTCCGGTTATAATCATATGAAGCAAAACCACTGCTTTTGTCGTTTTCATTAAATACCGATAGCAGCCATTTTTCCTGGGTATCCACATATTCCTTGTCTTCATCCAGATCGATATACCGATACACGCGTCTATCCTTTCGTCCGTCAGTCAATCGTTCTGAATTCCCTGTTTGTGGATCGAAGGCCCAGATATCATAACGGTCATAAAGCAAGAGCTTTTGGTCTTTTTCGGTCCAGCCAGCCGAACCATACGACCATGGCGGACTGGGAGAATCATGTAGCTCGTTATAGAAGACCTTTCCTTTGGTCAGTTCAGTATACAGCTCTTCCCTGATGGAATATGCGAACCAGGTAGTATCCATACTGTGATATCCATAGACATATTGTCCGGTAGGACTCAACTGTACCCATCCGGGAATCTTGCTGAGAACTTCTTTCGAAACACCATTGTTCAAATCAACCACAGCGTAGTCCTTTGCTCTGCGACCAGTCCATTGACGTTCCAAATCATAGGGCTCGCTGGTGCTTGCCAGGGCATAATCGGAATTCCCTTCCTTAGTAAGTTGCAAATCAGGGTATTCCGGTGTAGCAAGTGGCACCAATTTGTTTACCTTGTCCAGGTGGATTACCGCAGTATATGCTTTGACGGTGTCATTCTTGAGTTGCATTTCCTGAACGGTGTACAATCGCGGCTCGTCATAGGTCCAGACCTCTACATTTACAATTTCCTCTTCTACTAATGAAGTGTCCCTGATCACAGGGGGTTTCGCAAGCCCAAAATATATCCTGTTTTCTTTTTTTGAGAAGGATACTGCAGCATGTGACGAAGGGCGCAATGCCTCTGGTGTAGACGAACCATCAACCAGTTTTTCTGCCTTATCCATTCCTGAACTCCAGTGATATAATTCAGTGGGGCGTACCTGTACCTTAGTGGTGTCTGTATCTGCCACAAAGACAAGATGTTTTCCTGATTCGCTTAGTGTTAATTGGGAGTATTTGGCCTTTTTAGCCTGATGTACCGCCTGCAGGGCTCCTGATTCTACTTGCATGATATATACTCCGGCACTGGCTTCTTTATCTGCCCCTGTTGTAGTATAGGCCAGTACTTTTCCTTTTTTGGAAAACGTGTAATCCGTTACAAATTTGAACGTGTCTTTCTTAGCTGTCGCGATATTTCTTAGCAGCAGATGATATCCATTCTTTTTCCCAACTTTCTTTTCCTTTTTATCGTTCTGAGTTGTGTCCTTTTTTTGATCATTTTTGGGTGCCGCCTCCAGTTGATAAGCAATGTAGCCTGACCATTCTTCAGGGATCTTTACCGATTTGACCCGGGCAATTTTTTCCAGTTTCCCAGAGGTCAGGTGGTAAATACCCAAACTGTCTATTGGCAGTTTATCCTTCTTTACTTTCCTGCGTTTCATAGCCAGGACACTATCTTTCCAAGCCTTGATCTTAAAGACGGCATATTTGGAATCATAAGTAAATGTGCCTTGTCCGCCTCGGTCATAGGAAAAAATCAAATCCCCATCAGCATTGTGGATCTTTAGAAAATGGTCAGCTTCTCCCCGCTCAAGGTCATATATGATATAATTCCCGTCAGCAGCAATGGACTCGTTTTCAATACTGTTCCAGATATCAAAATCCGCGTAATCCAGTATTTTTTTCTGGGCAGACATCACCGTAAAACAGCCCATTAGCGCTATCGTAAAATAGTACTTCATATATTGAGAATTTTAAAAGTCGGTGGAAGATACCAAACCTAATGTGAAATACCAATACTCCTGAAATTAGCAGGAATTCCTGTAATTATCGGATGTAACTACCCGCATTAATATCAATGGTGGTTCCTGTGGCGTGATCAAGTTTTCCGGTGCACATGAGGGCTACTAGCGGTGAGATATCCTCCGGGGTAGTGAGTTCTGGCAGAGCAATTTCTTTAAGTACTTTTTCTTCGCCATAGATCTTAATAAATTCCTCAGCCATTTCTGTGCGGGTAAATCCTGGTGCTACTACAAATGCTTTGATATTTTCTTTGCCAAAAGATCTGGCTACAGAGCGCGCAAGGGATGTGAGTCCACCTTTCGAGGCTGCGTAGGCCAGATACTCCTGCGTTTCCCCGCGGAAGGCAGCGCGACTCCCAATATATATAAATCGACCTCCACCGGATTTACGGAAATGCTCAATTCCCATTTTGGTCATAATCCCTGCGGATTCCAGGTTTACATTCAATATTTTACGCCATGTTCTAAGCCAGTTTTCCATCTCCATATCTACAGGGTGAGGCATGAAAATCCCCGCATTGAGCACTATGCTGTCTAAGGGGCCTATGGCCTGAACAACTGCTTCCATTAAGGACTGCGTTTCGGATGCATTTTCGAGATTGGCCTGAAATAGTTCTGCATTATCCGGATAGGCTTCTTGAAGCATTCGGGCTTCCTTTTCACTTTGGTTATAATGCAGGGCTACGGTAGCACCGCAATGCAATAGCTCTTTGGCAATGGCAGCGCCTATTCCTCTGGAGGCCCCTGTTACCAGAACCCGTTTTCCTTTTAAATTCATATAATTTATGTCCTTCAGGGAAAAAGTAGAGAGAATTTACGAGAATAACAATTCACCTGAGGCTCAATTCAATTGTTATAAAAAACTGAGCAGGGCTATAACACTCAGCTTAGCAAGCCCTACTCAGTCATTTGTTTGGTTGGCTAACCGATTAACCTTATACCAGTTCTTCCTCTTTTTTTCGAGATTCCCAATACTTATCGATTAATTCAGGAACTTTTTCGAAAGCGGCAGCAAGGCCATGAGGTCTTCCGGCTTCTAAGAAGGAAATTTCTTCTCCTTTGGTAACCAGGAATCCCAATGGTTCAATGCCCATTCCGGCGCCAGCTCCGAGGCCTTCTCCCTTTCTGGATTTGGCTTCTGTACCTTCTCCTCCTCCGGATCCAAATCCCATACCTACTTTAATGACTGGTACACATTTGAATTCTCCCAGTTCAAAGGGTTCACCAATAACAGTTTCTGTTTTGGCTTCAGTTTTCATAAAATCAGTGATGCGTGTTAATAATTCTTCAAAATGTAATTCCATGATAAATTTTTTATGGGTTTATAAATACTTTTATGATGTTCACTGCTCTGTTTTGCATATACAGCACTACCCGATTCCGGTCCTGGAAATTGATGCTGAAATCCCCTACATAAAAATTTAAAAAAGCAAATGCGGGGTATAGTCTGGCATTCTGGATACAATCGCCTGTGTCCAGGGCTACCTCTAGTCTTTTTAATTCGAATGATCGCAAAAGACCCCTGCCAATCTTGGCGTAACGGGTAAATTTTTCCCGGTCCATTTTTGACCCCTTCTTTTTGCGTTGTATCTGCGTTTTATCCTGTAATCTTTTTTTTGCTTTCTTCCTCCGCAGCGGATAAAAGTAGAAATGCGAAAACAAGGTGTCTAAGCGTATTCTCAGAAATTCTTTCTTATCCCCTTCAACACTGGCTTTAGCCAGACCCTTCATTTGAACAAAATACGCCTGCTCATCTGTATTTATGTAAAGTACCAGGGGAGCAAAAAGCAGGTAAATCAAAAAGAATAACAACAGAATAGCGATAATCCAGCCTACCATTATAAATTTTTATGCAAAGGAACTATACACCTGGGCAGAAGGCAATGATCTGGATCATACCAGAAAAGAATTAATAAAAATCTAACATCTACATTGTGGTCACCTTATGTCTTTAACATTAAACCCTCATTTCATCCTGGTGGACAAATGCTGAATATAGGATTGCATGCCGTATTTTTGTACTCAAAGTAGAATACTATGAATCCCGAATCCAATCATTGGTTGTTTGATTATTTTGTGGAACTGGGGGCCTCGGAGAGTGCCGCCTCCTACCTGAATTTAGCTACGCTTTTCCTGGCGATGATCCTGATAGCCATTTTGGCAGATTTCATTATATGGAGGGTGCTGCGAGTCATATCTACACGAATGGCCCGTTCAACAAAAACAAATTTTGATGATATCCTGATCAGTAACAGGGTGCCCCGAAAATTGGCCCATATCATTCCTCTATTGCTGGTCATGGAATTGACACCCTATGTTTTCACTGATTTTGAATATGCCGAGGAGTTGTTTACCAAAGCTGTTCTAATCCTGGCGGTAATCCTGGTTATCCAAATTGCCAAATATTCACTGTTGAGTATCCGTGATTACCTGAAACAGTTGCCCCGCTTTCGGGATAAACCCATTGACAGTTTTATACAGGTATTTATGATTTTTGCGTCGATCGCCGGGATCATGACCATTTTTGCGATAATCACGGAAACCACTATCTGGAAATTTTTTACAGCCCTTGGAGCGGCTTCAGCGGTGATCCTTTTGATTTTTAGGGATTCTATCCTTGGCCTGGTCGCCAGTATTCAGGTTAGTGCAAATGATATGGTCCGGATTGGAGATTGGATAAGCTTTGAAAAATACGGAGCTGATGGTGATGTTATCGAAATAAACCTGGCCACGGTAAAAGTGCAGAATTGGGATAAAACCATCACCACCATACCAACCTATGCCCTTATATCGGACTCTTTTAAAAATTGGCGGGGTATGCAGGATAGTGGCGGCAGGCGAATTAAACGGGCCCTGATCCTTAAACAGGAATCTGTACATTTCCTCACCAATGCGGAAGTAAACGACCTAAAAAAGATTGATTTGATCCGAAATTATCTGGATGACCGGGTTCAAAAAATTGATCGATACAACGAGGAGAGAAACGTAAATCGTGCCTTGATGATCAATGGCCGTAACCTTACCAATCTGGGTATATTTCGTAAGTATGTGGAGTCCTATCTGGAAAACCATACGGCCATAAACAAAGAGATGACAATGATGACGCGTCAGCTGGCGCCAACACCTCAGGGGATTCCATTGGAAATCTATGTGTTTAGCAAGGATAAAAGATGGCAGAACTATGAGTTCATAATGGCCGATATTTTTGACCATCTAATTTCTGCTGTTCCGTATTTCGGACTTGAGATCTTTGAATTGCCTTCTTCACTGCTACCTGGTAATTTAGGGTCAAAAGGCAATGTTTCCCAACCCGTATAGAAAAGTGGCTATACCAGTGGGCGTCCTTTGAGGCGTTTTTCAACCTTTTTCTTCAGCGCAGTAAGACGTTTCATAAGATCCATAAGCGCTGAATCATTAGTTTTCTTATATAATTCGTTCAGAGAAAGTATTAATTCCTTGGCTTCCCTGCTGGCTTCAATCCGATCACTAGTGGTCAATCCAGACCATTTACGGTTCTCAAATTGTCTAGCTCTTTCAAATATATCCATAGGTAGATCTGATATTTACGCCTCTAATATACATATAGGGACCAATTCGACCCCATATTTAACGTAAGTTTAAAATTTTGGCAGGTTCTGCAGAGTATTTTTTTCGTTACATATATAAAACTTATCTTGGTTTTATGCAAAAAAATTCCTTTCTGGCACTTGTATTTTTCATGTTCAGCCCATTTTTGATGGCCCAGGAATATCCTGTCAAGATTGAAACCAAAAACCTCCCAAACCGGCTTGCTTTCTATGCTTTAAATGAAAATGAAGTAGATCTGGATGTAAAATTGGAAATTAAGGGTACTAATTTCAGACAAAGTCGGGCAAAACCCCGATTTATTCGTGTTCCTGCTGCTTCCCGTGTATTTATGAAAATGATCATACTTATGCGGGGTAAAAAACCTTCCTATACCCTGAATTTAGTTGTTCGTGACAGTCTGTCCCCCCGTGCCCTTAAAAAGGAATTCGAATCGATCAAAATAAAACCTAAAAAACCAATCGTGATCTATATCCCGGAGTTTTGTGCAGGTTGCGACAGCCTTCTGATCAATCTGGAAAACGGTAAGTACAAATACAGACAGTATCAATTGGCAGATCAGCCGGATATGAAGGCCCAGTTGCAAAAGGCCTTTGGCAACAGCATTATACTGGATTCCCTGAAAACACCAGTGGTTAATCTTGGAGGGAGATTGCATACCCGAATATTGAATTACCAGGCATTGCTGGAGGCAATTCACAAGGAGAAGCCTTAGCACTTCCAGGTCTTCCTAAAAATTCCGTTTTAAAAAATCCTGCGCATTTCGACCCATGATCCGGGCTACAATTTCATCCGGGGCTATCAGGTTTTCAGGGCGGGTAAGTTTTGGATGCTGCATATAGTTGTATGCATGGCGTTCCAGGAAATCGGCCAGAAAAGGTAATTCCGTAGCCGTCCAGAATCCGTTAAGGGAATCAATGATCCCATCGAAATCAGAGCCGATTCCCATACAGTCCCAGGCAAAATATCCATTGGCGTCCAGTAGCGTAGCAATATGTTCAATCTGATTCCATAGCAGGGCGGAGCGATAGTGCATGATCTTACTGCGCTTAAAGGACTTTTTGGTATCCTTCAGGGTTTTGGGATTTACAATACGCCTTTCGTCCAGTTGCAATCCAATTATACCGCCACTTTGTGCAATACGAAGAATCTCATCGTCATAAAAATTAATGGAAACGGGGTTGAGTTTATTTCCGGTTTCTGGAAAGACGACAATTTGTTCCTGTTCGGACTTAAGTCCGTTACATGCCCCATGGCTAACGATAATAGGAATATCCTTAAACAATGGGTCTTCTGAATCCAGTAGCTGATAGTACTCCCTTCTGGCTTTCGGACTCATATGCTTTATGTCGACAAGTATGCGTTTACCATCCTCATTGTTCAGCATCCTCCTGAGTACTTTTAGTCCCAGCGGAGTAAACCCCTGACTCATGCCTTCGGACTGATCCGCATATTTACGTATTATGCCTGTCAGGCTTTCTGCATGTCCACAGAGATGGTTCCAGAAATGATGGGCAAAGGTTATAAAGAAAGGTCTGAATTGCCAATCTCTGATTTTTTCCAAATTGTTCATGACCTCCTGCTCATCGTGAGGCTTTCGCAATCCGGTATTAAGCACATGCAATCCTTCGATTGTGACAACCACGCAAATCGTTTGAACCCCCCTTTCCTTTTCAGCTTCCTTTTGTAACGCCTTTATTTCCTGATAATTCCTTACAAGCTTATATCTAAATTTGCCCTGGGGCAGGCGAATTATTTTGCCATCTAATTGTTGATAGAAGGCATACTGATCTTCCAGATCCCGGTAATAGTCCTTAATCCCCTGTATATAATCGATGCGCTTGTCCCCTATCCCCAGAGCAAAATTTGAAGCCAGATCCAGGATTAGTTCATTTTTCATCTTGTTTCGAACAAACCATTTTTCCAGGGGATACAGGGATACGCAAACGATACCCACAGTTCCATTGGCCAGACTGGTGAAATTGGATTGGGAAAATTTGGTTAACCCTGTGGCGTAATTCAGCAGCTTATCGAATACTGAAGGCGGATCATAATACCACAAACTTCTTTTGCTACTCCTGCGCTTTCCCTGAATACCCGGGGGCTCATAATTAAAACTCTTGCCAAAGGGCTTTAGGGATGGATGGCAATGCAGGTCAACATAATGGTCCTGAGGTTTCACATCTATGGACTTAAAAAACAAGAGCCACTAAATTCAGCAAATTTCGTGGCTCTTACTTGATCTTATAATGGATTTACTCGCTTACCAGGGCCTGCTGAACGTTCCTGGGAACCGCCTGGAAGGAAGAAAAGGCCGATATAAAGGTACCTTTCCCCTGGGTCAATGATCTTAGATTGGTGGAATACCCGGCAAGTTCGGCCTGGGGTACTGCACATTTCAGAATCTGGAAATGGTCCTGACTATCGATCCCCTGGATAACAGAACGTCTGGACTGTAGGTCGGTCATTACGTTTCCAACCATATCCTCAGGCACCTTAACCGTAAGTTCCTGTATGGGTTCCAGAAGTTTGGGTTTCGCATTGAGGAATGCCTGTTTAAAGGCATGGGCTCCGGCTATTTTAAATGAGATATCATTGGAGTCCACCGAGTGCATTTTTCCATCATATACCATAACCCGAACATCCCGTATAAAAGAGCCGGTTAGCGGTCCGGATTCCATTACCTCCAGAATACCCTTTTTAATAGAGGGCAGGTAGCGCGCATCGATAACCCCGCCTACAATACAGTTATAGAATACCAATTTGCCACCCCAGGGTAATTCCACTTCCTCCTTACCCCTGATATTGAATCCTTCGGGTTCTGGCATGCCATCATACCAGGGCTCAATTTTGAGATGAACTTCTCCAAACTGGCCGGCCCCGCCGGATTGTTTTTTATGCCTGTAATTCGCTGATGAAGAACGTTGTATTGTCTCGCGATAGGCAATTTTAGGTTCTTTATAGACGGCTTCAACTCCGTAGATATTCTTTAATGTCCAATCAATGGTGGCCAGGTGTAATTCCCCCTGACATCCAATAATTAGCTGTTTCAATTCATTGGAAAATTCCATTTCCAGGGTCGGATCCTGACTGTGAATCTTCCTTAAGGCATCATTAAGTTTCTCTTCGTCTTTTTGGTTCGCTGCGTTTACCGACTTCCTGATTCTTGACTGAGGATACTTAATGGGCTTAATCGTTATCTTTTTACCTTGTTGGTGAAGCGTATCGTTGGTTTCAGTATGCTTTAGTTTTAAGGTTGCTCCGATATCTCCAACTTCCAATTTGGAAACAGGCTCTCTCTTTTTCCCATCCATGATAAAGAGTTGGTTGAGGACTTCAACCTCTCCGGTCCTGGAATTAACCAGTTTATCGTTCAATTTAACCTCTCCGGATTTTACTTTAAAGAAGGTAATCTGTCCAAGGCTTGGCTGATATATTGTTTTAAACACAAATAATGCTGTGGGCGCCTCCTTTTTTCGTACCAGAACTTCCCCTTCCACCGTTTGTTCGGGTCTGAGGTCAGCCGCTGAAGGGGCTACATTATCTATGAATCCCATCAACCTGCCACTTCCCATGTCCAGAAGGGCCGAAACACAGAATACCGGGAAAAGATCGTGATTGAGCATACCCGCCTTAATTCCTTGTCGCATCTCATCTTCATTCAGGGTGCCTTTGTCAAAGTAAAGTTCCATTAAGTCCTCGTCATTCTCTGCAGCCTTCTCTACCAATTCATTGTGCAGATGGTCTGCCAGTTCCTTTTGATCTTCAGGGATCTCCAGTTTTTCAGGTTTTCCGCCATCTTTCCCAAACTTGTAACACTTCATTTTTAACACATCAACAATACACTGGGCACCGTCAATCACCAGGGGATACTGAACCAGGGCCATATTGTTACCTACCAGGTTTTTGATGCTTTTTACGCTGTCTTCCCAGTTGGCATTCATATGGTCCATTTGATTCACAACAAACAAGGTAGGTTTATGATAGGTGTCGATGTAGTTCCAGATGATCTCGGTTCCGACTTCAACACCGTGTTGTGCATTAAGGACAACGGCTATAGTATCCGCCACCCGTATAGAAGAAATGATCTCCCCAACATAATCATCCAGCCCGGGAGTATCAATGATGTTGATCTTGTAATTCCTCCATTCCGTATGCAAGGGGGTTGCATAGACAGAAGCCTCTCTTTCGTGTTCAACTTCGTGGTAGTCTGCAACCGTATTTTTACCTTCCACCGTACCCCGACGGTTAATCAGGCCTGCTTCAAACAACATGGTTTCGGCTAATGTGGTCTTCCCACTATTGTGAGCTCCCACAAAAACCACATTTTTTATGTGCTTATCATCGTATACTTTCATGAGTTTGTTTTTTTCAAATTGTTTGTAAATCTAATTAGGCAAAGTCTCCTAAAATACGATTTTTGTCAGGTTTTATGAAATATTAAGTGCTTCATTTTAGTGTGATTTTTCAGATCAATATGTAGGTAATCAGACTACGATATAGCCTCAGATTACGATTTATCTGTCCTATCCCCTATTTTTTAAAAAAATCATTATACTAATTAATATACTGATATACAGGTATATAACAATTTATATGCTTTTATAAAGTGTTAAAATTTGTATAAGACGGTACTATTTATAACAAGGTACTGTAACAAAAATATCAGTTATGCGTCTATTAGGTGTAAGTCAGTTACAAAGTCAGGTTTTCAAACCGAATTACAAAAACAAAAAGTAACCGTTAGAAACCAGGCCGACTTAAAAAAAATTAAAGTGTTAACTAAAAAATATTAGACCATGAGACTTTTTTCAAATCAGACACCGACAGAATCCAGACGTTTTAGTTCTTTTTCAAGTTTTAAGGACAGTAAACGAGTTAAATGGACAGAAGTAAGGCACTATGTGCACTAACTAGAAAATCATCAATCATCAATCATCAATCATCAATCAAAAAACGACAGCCATGAAAGCATTATTGAAAAAAACACCGACAGAATCCAGACGATTCAGCTACTTTTCAAATTTCAGAAATAGTAAGCGTGTAAAATGGACAGAAGTAAGGCACTACGTACATTAGAATCAAGCGCCCTTTAGCAACCAACAAAAGCAAAATAAAATGAATAACAATAGCAATCAACTACCAACATCATCCCGGAGGTATTCTTACTTTTCAAAGTTCAAAGACAGTAAAAGGGTACATTGGACAGCCAACAGACAATACGTGTACTAGGAAGTACAAGCCGTGACCATAGAATTCCGACAGCGATAGGAAAAGGGTAACAAACGTTACCCTTTTTTAATTCAGGTACTTAAAGATGGTGAACAATCCTCGTTCTTTACTAGCCTGATAAAGGCAATGTATCCTTACCCTGGTGCTAACTAAACACCAGATAAAAAAAACACCCCGATCGACCAGCGAAGGGGGTGTTCTTGTATACGTTGTGATTACTAGTCACCCAGGGTAACATCTTCCGTTGCTCCGTTGGGATACATGATGGTCGCAATATTATCGCAGGTACCATCTCCGAAATCGACAGTCACCTGTAAACCGTTTTTATTGACCTCCATGGTTCCGGAAGTCAGGTATCCACAGCTCAGATTACCTTCTAAAGGGGAAGTAATAGTCACTGCGTATTCATTCTGATCCACTTGCAGTTCCCAGGAACCGGAAATGGAATAGGTGCTGGTTTCCAAACTATCACCGAAAGTAAAGGTGACTTCCCTGCTGCCATTTTCAGAAATAACAGTTCCATCAGCAAACTCAGCGGTCATATCACTGGTTACCGAAAAGGAAATGGCATTTTGGTTAGGGTCACCAATGATGGCGAAAGTACGCGAACCGTTCAATTTCACATCTCCCACATAAAAATCCACATAGGTTGCTGTAAAAGAAGCAGTTCCGGGTTCTGTGCTATAAACAACGGTTACTGTTCCATTAGCATTGTCCGTTCCATTTAGCACACAATTGTTGAAAACTGCCGTAAAGCCAGATTCTGTATAGGATACTTCATAACATTCAGGGGCATTTCTACCCGATTGAGAATTACCTGAAGCATACAAATCCGCCAGCGTGCTATCCACCGAACCGGAAACAGCATCTGTTTCCAGAATGGTTCTTAACTCTGTTTGGCTTAATTCAGCCTCATTTACAGGGTTTTCCTGATCTTCACTACAACTGGTCATAATCAGACCCAGCGCAAATACAACGATCAAGGATTTCGAAAATTGAAGTAATTTTTTCATACTTAAGATTTGAGGGATTTATGCCTATCTAACGAAAGGATGTCACTTTTAGTGTTCCGAATGGCCTGTTTTGTTATGCACAGCAGGCCCTATATTGAATTATGGGCGTTCTTTTTCGCGGGTAAAGGGCACAAAGCGAACGGCCATCAGATTTCTCCGTTTGATGTTTCCATTCTTTTTGCTGAGTAATACCAGTTGTCTGATCCCTCTATGAGGGCCAACAGGGATAATCATCTTTCCTCCATCTGCCAGTTGTGCCACCAGTGGCTCGGGAATTGTTTCAGCTCCGGCTGTTACCATGATGGCATCAAAAGGTGCTTTTTCCTTCCAGCCGTGGTATCCATCTCCAATACGAACCACCACATGCTGATATCCCTGACTTTTTAAACGTTGCCGTGCCTGAATACCCAGGGGCTTTACAATTTCTATGGTGAATACCGAATCGACAATTTCACCCAGAACAGCTGCCTGGTATCCTGAGCCTGTTCCTACTTCCAGGACCCTGTCTGTTTTCTTTAATCGGAGGGCCTGTGTCATAAAGGCTACAATATAGGGCTGGGAAATGGTTTGCCCCTCTCCTATCGGCAAGGGTCCGTCCCTGTAGGCATAAGACTTCATGTCATCCGGCACAAAGGCATGACGGGGAACCTTTAGCATGGCCTCCAGGGTGGCCTTCTGATAAATATCCCTGGCCCTTAGCTGTGTATTAACCATGTTTTCGCGTAACTGACGATAATCTACCTGCGACCAAAGTGCCGGACCAATAAAGAGTAAAGAGATTAAAAAGTGACGAAGTTTCATTATTCAGGGTTGTCGATACTCAGCCAAAATTGCAAACCAATTAGCGGATATCAAATGACTTCGGTCAGTTTACGAGACCAGCGTCTTTCTGAAAACTTCAATAATGATCCGAAATCAATACGAAGAAGTACCCTTACTTTTGGGCGAGCAGCAACCAAATTTTTTTATCCTCTTCTTCTTCCCAATAGCCCATATCCCGAATCTCTGTGACTATGGTGAACCCCGACTTTTTTAGTTCCTGTTTTACATATTTGCTCGACAGGGTATGTGAGATGACCTGTTCCTCCCTTGATTTGTTGCGGGCATGTTCTTTAAGCTTTTCCAGGATCAGAATCCGACCTTCAGGTTTGAGTGCATTTCTTAAATGTTCCAATACCGTCATATAAGACTTTATCTCATGATAGGTGTCCATGACGATGACCACATCTAATTTTCCTT
>CAJHYA010000095.1_pt1 | contig 17410 bp, 15 predicted proteins | sample 9198611 | NCBI WGS metagenome assembly CAJHYA01 (sample SAMEA7708353, study PRJEB35096) | sediment metagenome | biome: marine neritic benthic zone biome [ENVO:01000025]; feature: sediment [ENVO:00002007]; material: shallow marine sediment [ENVO:03000034] sea grass bed [ENVO_01000059] ... | reverse complement strand
TGATCTGCATCTCCCTGAATGGATCCATTTCCAACAACCTATTTATCATTTCTGACTTTCTGATGATCGTTGGGATTGGAAAACCAAAAACCTTTTCCAGATGTTCTGAAATCCTATGCTCAAGGTCTTCTAAATCATCAGGAAGGGCATCAAATATGATATTGCCCGAATTTAAAAGCGTCTCTACGTTTTCGAAATCCAAATTTTCCATTTCCTTCCGAAGTAACGGCATAGGGACCTTATGATGCCCCCCTACATTGATTCCTCTTAGAAAAGCGATGTATCTATGTTTCATCTTTTTGAATTCAATTATCAGTTTCTCACAATTCCTTCTCGCTATGACCTGCCTGTTTTTCGAATACTCTTTGTTGTGCTGTTAATCATTATTCATCGAATTTACTTAATAATAAAATTTGCTCCGGAGACATATCAATAAGTTCGATATCACCTAATTGGGGGTTGATTTCTTTAAACGATTCGATCATAGCAAAGCCAAGGGAATAGACACTCCCGGTTGGGATTTCTTTTGTGCCCACCATCAACTGGTCATTTAATCCTGAATTTCGAACATGGATTTCGGGTTTAATGATATTCCAAACCTGTTTTAGTTCTTTATCACTGAGCGCTTTTATAAACGGATGTTTTGTTTCCGGAAACAATGCAATTGCAAATGAATCGGCCCTTCCTTCCAAAATGAGATACTCCAGGGGGGTGAACTCAGCAGTTTCAAAATTCCTTGAAGTCCAGACGCTGTGGTGATATTCATGTGCCAAGGTAAAAGGCAGGAGTTGCTCCCAGTTTTGAATGGTTGGATTAATCGAAACTATAATTTTTCCTGCACCTACCGTAACCGCATTAATTCCAAGCCCATAGGCCTCATATATTTCTTTGTATTCCGGGTTCGCAGGAAGGAAGAGGATTTTCGTGTAAGAACCGGGCAGTTCTTTTGCTACCCTTTGGAAAGTAGTTTCCACAACTTGCTTTAAATCGTAGTTTTTGAGAATCTCAAGTTCCTCTTTAAGTTTTTCGTCAGGTTTAATTTCTGATTTCAGCGTTTCCAAAAGAAAGGGAAATTCAATATTATGATTAAACTCAGCCTCTATTTTGGTGAATACGGTATTTACGTAATTCGACTTATTTGAAATAAAATTGTCAATGATGTTATGCGCGGTGAGAATTTCAAATTCCTGATTATTAACAACTACGATGGATCTTTCAAAATCAATGTCCGCAGTTCGACATGATATTGATAAGATCAAAATTAGTATTGAGATTCTTCTTCGCATGGGAACTTTTCGAAAATGATTCACAACTTAATTTCCAGGTTGATTATTCTTATTTCCACTTAATTATCCTATAGATGTGTTCTTTAAGGGATTTTGGGTATCATCACGGTTTTCATTTCTAAAAGTTAATTAGAACACCTTTTTAGCTGTTCCGTACTTACCTTGTTAAACTGCACATCCTCCACAGGATCCCATTTCTTAATGGCCTCAGGAATATTGTGAATAAGTTTATCCCAGGTCTCATCCGTCAGGCCCTGAATATAACTTTTGAAATCTTCAGCTTCCGGATGTTTTGGCAAATAGTGTTCATAGAAATCGATCATGCGATTTAACATTGGAATGTAGGGTTCCAGGTCTTTGGTCGTGGAAGCCTCATCACTGTCCATCCAGGCAATGGGAACTTGTGCAATTGAATTGGGCTTTTTTAATTCAGTTCGCAACAACAATTCAACGTCGAATGAAAATTTTGTTTCCAGCATATCCTCTAAAAAATTCTCTAAAAACAGCACATTAAATGCCTTAAATCCGCATTGCTCATCCGAGATATAATTAATGGGGTGCAGTAAGCGTCGTCGGAGATAGATAAATAATTTACCCCGATTATCCCTGAATTCTGACCTCAGGGTAAAGCAGGTCTTTTCACGCCGAGAGCCTATTGCCAATGACTTGTCCTGATTTACCAAAGGGTCGATAAGCAGCCCGGACATGCCCAGGTGAGAAGACAGATCTGCGTCGGTATAGAGGACAATATTGTTTTTTCGTTTCAAAGAAGTAGTATAGCGGAGGCCATAGAGAATGGCACCCCCTTTTTGACTGTTGGCCGTAGTAGTTAAATTACCTACCAGGGGTGAACTGGATGCTATGGCTTCTTCCAAAAACAAAACCTTGATCTGATCACGAAAGGCGGATTTATCCGCTATTTCCTGTGCTTTGTTTCCACTGCCCACCGGACAACCATCATCAATGATCAACAGATCCCAGGAGACATTTGGTGAACCCGAAACCAGCCATTCAATTTGCCGGACTTTTTCATTCAGGCAATCCTCTCCCAATGGGGATTCATGGGAAAAACTCATTCTTTCTATTTCCTTGTAGATGGCAAACAGAAAGGTGATGTGGATGTTCTTTTTTATTCGTCTTAGGGCAAACCTTGATTTGGCTAACTTAACAGCCAGTACAGCACTATAGGTAGACAGGGGAGATTCGGCTAAAATAAGATCCAATGGGTGCAGTTCATTCTCCTGCAACTTCTGGGCCTGGGATTCTATTTTCCTGAATGTTTCACTATCCTTTAGGTCCGTTTGTACAGGAAAACTGTTAATGAATTCTTCAATGCTGATCATAGAATTGGAGCGAATAGCTGATAAGGGTTTCGTATAAATCAGTTCGGATAATTCAGATAAATTAAGCCGACACAGACTTCTATGAAAGTAATGAAAATCCTTGTTTTAATGGCCTTTAGGTTGTCGTTTTTATCCGCTATTTTACATGGTAGGGCATTAGAAAACGGATAACATCCGGTAAGACACTCAGGGTAGCCGGAGCTAGACCCACATACTCCCCATCAGCCTCAATTCCACAAGGGTCTTTGCTTTCAAGACGTATTTCTTGCGTCTCGAGGTAACTAACTTCCGGGTGTTTGATTTTCACCCCTTTTTTCAACTTGCTGAGGTTTTTAAGATAGTCCCAAATACTTAAATCCCCGAAGATCGCCACCTGAAACTGCCCATCGGTAAGCCGGGCATCAGGGGCAATGCAGATGGCATTGCCAAAGAAGCGTCCGTTGGCTACCGCCATCTGCAATAACTTACCCTTCCACTTCCAGGTGCTGCTTGTGCAGCTCACCTCTTTTTTAGTATAGCTCAGAAATCCTTTTATGATGTGTTTGAAATAATTAAAACGCGGACCAAACACAGAGGTTGATCGTTCCAGCTTTTGTACCACTTCCGGGCCAAGGCCGATGCCTGCTATATTGATGAAATACCGTATTTCTCCGGATTTTTGCAAAACAAGTTTCCCAATGTCGATTTTTTGGGTACTGCCTGATTGAATTAGTGCCATCAGGTCTTCACTGGAATTGGAAATACCTGCGGTCCTGGCAAAGTCATTGGCCGAACCGTAAGGGAGTAAACCTAAAGCCGGGTAGTTATTTGCTGGAATGTCGCTTTGCATCACCCCATTGATAAGCTCATGCAGGGTGCCGTCACCCCCTATGGCAATCAAATAGTTGCAGCCGTTTTCTGCGGCCTGCAGGGCCAGTTCAATGGCATGTTTAGCTTCCAGGGTATACATGAACTGCACCCTGCCTGGAAACACTTGCTTACAGTATGCCTCGATCCCGGGGAGTACCTTTGCCAGGCGGTTGTTCTTGTTGTTGACGATAAAAACAATTTTCATTGGGGCCAGGGGTATAGTTTACTCGCCTAAACCTTTTGGCTCATATGCGATGTTGGCGATTATTCATTATTAAAATGTCCATTATTTGATAAGATCCTTTTCTATAACAATTCGATTTGCTTCATACTTTTTATTCGCTTCAGTAAAACGTCGGAAGAAATATATCAGCCATGATGGCAAAGGGTAACTTGTCTTCCTGTGAATTGTATGCACCCCCGGTAAATACGGCAACCATTTCTAATTCTGGAAGGACCATAATATACTGTCCGCCGTTTCCGGTTGCAACTTTAGATACAACCTTCCTTTCTTTGATTTTATATGGAATGTTCCACCATAAATAGCCGTAGTCAATTCCCGTAATTTTTGTTTTAGGTGTAGTAGCTTCCCTGACCCATTTCTCGGATACAACTTGTTTTCCATTCCACTTTCCGTTGTTCAATATTAATTGTCCAATCTTGGCCATATCACGGGAGGTCATATACAGTCTTTTTCCTGAGGGAATCACATTTTTGTCTGAAGTATGACCCCATTTTATATTGGTAATCCCTAATGAATCAAATAAAAACTGCTGAGCGAAATCCTGTATTGTCATTCCTGCGGCTTGACTTATTATTTCCGCGATCAGGACTACGCCCATTGAGCAATAATTTGATACTTCTCCGGGTTCGTTGACCATGGGCAGGTCAAGTGTATATTGAAGCCAGTCATTCTTTTTGTATACTTTGTCCTCCTGGCCCTTCGATTTTTTGTCCCAATCGTTGCAATCAAGTCCACTTGACATGGTTAGCAGGTGCTTTATAGTAATCTTTTCTTTTCTCTTGTCGAGATTTCTATTTGGCGCAGGATTTTTGAGATATTTTGATATGGGGTCGTTAATGTTATCAATAATTCCTTTATCAATAGCTATCCCCAATAAAATTGCCCTTATGCTCTTTGTGACAGAACGAAGGTCGTGAGGCATTTCCGCAGCATGTCCGTTAAAATATTCCTCGATAATAAGCTGGTTGTTTTTTACCAATAGAACACTATGGATCTCATTTTTTCCCTTGCTAATTTGGTCGAATAACTTAAAAACGAGTGTGGTATCAACCTTTAATGCCTCCAGGTGATTTGTTTTCCATCCATCTTCAAGACTCCTTGGTTGCCCATATGAATATTTGTCTTGTCCATAGCACATTAAACTATTTAAAAGGGCAATGAAGCTTAAAACTGCTATTGAATATTTGTGCTTCGAGTAAGGTAGGTCAATCTTCATTAACATCTTGATTATAAGGAGGCTTGGAGATGAGATCATTTAACACGCTGCCGATTTCCCAATTGCGATGCACATCAGCAAAACATTCGGCCCCGGGACCATCAGCGAATAGCGGCACAACAGCAGCGGTGTGCTCTTTTGTGGCCCATTTTATTTGCATATTGGGATAACTGTCAAAATCAGAAACCGCGGCAAGACCTCCTGTCTCATGATCGGAAGTAAATACAACTAGGGTTTCTCCCTGCGCTTTCGAAAATTCCAGAATAAGCGCCAGTGTTTCCTGAATGGACCTGAGCCCATGTAATACCCTTTTCGAATCATTCTCGTGGGAAGCAGCATCCATTTCTTCACTTTCTACCAGGAGGGCAAAGGGTTGGTCTTTAGCCGACAGGTATGTTAGCGCTGTTTCCGTTAATTTCAGAAGGTTGGGGGATGAGTTCATGTCCTGAATCTCATCTTCCTTGAAAATGGCCGCAATAGGGTTCGTGCTTTCAGATCCGGTGGGGAGTTCCAAGGATCGATTTAGCAACTGAAATCGCTTTTGGAGGATTTCGATGGATTCCTCTATTTCAGGAATATCGTCTTCACCAACATCCTCCAGCTCTCCAAATATCAAATCGAGTTCACTGGCAGCAATCTGATTTAGAATACTTCGCGCATCGTCTTCGTTACGGATATGTGCCACAAAAGCGGCAGGAGTAGCATCCCAAACATAAGAGTCTGTAACAATACCGGTGTTATAGTACTGTTCTGAGGCCACTTCAAATACGTTTTTTAAGGGATTGCCATCCGGATCAATGCCAATATGACCAAAATTGGTCGGGGTTCCCGTAGCCATAGCTGTTGCCGAGGCTTCTGAGTCCGTAAGTGCCCCATAGGCGGATCTTGAATCGTGCCATCCCTTTACCGCGAATTCTTGCCAGACTAAAGGTTGATCTTCAGATTGCTGGGTTTGCAGGGCCAGCGACAAATGCCCAAAGCCCATGCCATCTACTATAAAAATGATAATGTTTCTTGGCTTTTCACTGTTGCATACGGAGTCTATATGGCTAACAGGATCCCCGGGCGAAAATTCTATATCAGAGGAAGGTATGGATAATGTGATATTGAAAATGTACAGCAGGCCGGTAAGCAGCAGCAAAAGAATCACTGTAGTAAGCAGGCTGACTTTTTTCCAATTTTTCATATCCAATTGTCTTTATTCTCCTAACTGCCGCATTCTAAATATAGGGAATAATATAAGCTCAAGGTAGAATCTGGGCTTTGGACCTGTTATCTGTGTTTTGATTGGTCCGTTCTTTTAAGCCTTAAAGCAAGAACTATTGTTTCCGCAGTGCACATACAATTCGAACATGCGGCCTGCCCGAAACTAAAAAATGCGGCGGGATGATGGGGATCATTGATTTTTAATCGATCGGGAATTACTTTCGGCCATTAATCCTAAAACTATTATTATGGTAACAGTAAATCCAAAAAATTTTGTTCTTGAGTATTTTGAGGCACTCAGTGGAAAGCCCAAAACAATCGACCTTATCAACAAATACGTAAGTGATAAGGAACTGGCAGATCATATCATGGCCTATGAAAATTCATTCCCCTGCTATGAGTTGATCGCTGAAGACGTGATATGGGAATCTGACAAAGTTGCGGTTCGGGCACGTGTAAAGGCAGAACATAAGGGTGACCTTATGGGTATTCCTCCAACGGGAAAAACCATTGACATTCCGCTTTCAGTGATTTATCAAATAGAAGATGACAAAATTGCTAAAGGATGGATCTTTGTAGATCGCATGGAGTTGATGAACCAGTTAGGTATTGGTTCTATGAACTAGTTGGCCGATTTTTCTGTAAACTTAACCTACGGCAGAAAACCTGACTTCAAATTGTAGCCTAAGTCACACATGGGTCATTTTCCGGATAGAATCGGACTTAGCTTAAAGCGATAACTGTAATCATTGTTCGGATAATAGCGGTACTGTTCATGTGGCTTTGCTCCCCAGCTGTTATCACCTCCGACCCCCATCATTCTATGATCGATGTGTAACTCCACAAAATCACCTTCTTTTAACTGATTATAGCGCCTGCCTGATTTCTTTTCACCCGGATCCAGATCCGTGGTGGCATAGGGCAATACATTAAATTCAAATGGGGCATATATGGCAGAAACCTTCAATCCAATTCCCGATGGGTTTGTTAGGGTCAGCCAGCGCACGGCTGTTTTATGTCCGTTTTCCTGAGGACGGGTATAGGGATAATATTGCTCCGCAGCTGTGGATTGGTACCGGCCAATCTTCGCGCTGTTGTTTCTGTCTATATAATTCTCCCAGGGGCCTTTTCCATAATACTGTAAACTATCAAGCGCCCTTTGAAGCTGGACCTTCATCCCGATACGCGGGATTTCAGGTAATTCACTGTTCTGTGGAGCGAACACATAATCCACAGTTATCTCTCCCCCTGCATTGACCGTATAAAAAACATCCAATTCAGAAGTAACGGCATCCAGCGAATATTTTGTTTTTACCAGTATTTCGGAGGCTGAGGTTTCCTGGTAACTAAAATCGGCTAAGCTTCCCTCACTGAATGCAGTTTTCCAGGATTTGCAACGATTGGGCATATTGTTGCCAAAGTCATTATCGGTAGGTGCGCGCCAGAAGGTGGGTGTTAAGGCTTGTTTGATCAGTTCAGAGTCGTTAATCTGATAAGAGGTCAATAAACCGGTTTGTTTCGAGAATGCAATATCAATCCCTGGGGCTGACAAGAGCAGTGAATTTGCATTTTCTGTGACTATTACTTTCCCGTTAGCCGTGTTTTTTTGATCATCAAAATTATAGGGTGACAAAACAAACTGTTCTTCAGCCACAACATATCCCAGGGGCACGAACTGGGTATTGGCAATTCGTTTAGCATAGAAGTTTATTACATACTCTTTACCGTCCTTTACCTTTGATTTATCTATGTTCAGCCGGTATGCTTTCTGCTCCTGGGGCCCGATTCCATCAGGAGCAAACCAACCCCTTTGAATGGCCGTTCCATTTTCTAACAATTCCCAGGTGATCGTGTAATCGTCCAGATTCTTGAAAAAATAATCGTTGTGAACAATTACCTGGTCAGACATTAAATCCAACTCCTTAAAATGGATATTCTGGTACACCTTTTTCACCTCTATTGCTCCGGGATGGGGCGTCCAATCGGGATTTACAAGTCCGTTTAAACAGAAATTCCCGTCATTATAAACACCTTCGGGTTCAAATTCACCCCCATAGGCCCAGTACTCCTGCCCCTGCTCATCCTTTTTGATTAAGCCCTGATCCATCCAGTCCCAAATGAAACCTCCCTGGATTTTCGGGTGCGAATACACCAGATCCCAGTATTCCTTAAAATTACCGTTGCTGTTTCCCATGGCATGTGAATACTCGCACCAGATAAAAGGACGCTCGTGCTGCCCTTCGTTATACAATTGCTTCACCTGGGGAATGGGCATGTACATATTCCCGATTATATCGGTATGCCTCTCTTTGACTTCTGTCATTTTTTCTGCCCGTTCGTAATGTATGGGGCGGGTGTCGTCATAATTTTGTGCGGCCTTATAGCTTTCCAAAAAGTTAGGTCCCGTTCCCGCCTCGTTTCCCATACTCCAGACGATGACGGAGGGGTGGTTCTTATCGCGTTTGATCATATTCATAACCCGGGATACGTGGGCCTCTTTCCATTCCGGAACATTGGCCAGGGTATGTTCTGGATTATAGCCCATTCCGTGCGATTCAATGTTGGCTTCATCGTAGAGGTACAGACCATAGGTATCACATAAGCTGTACCATAGGGGATCGTTTGGATAATGACTGGTCCGCACGGCATTTATGTTGAGGCGCTTCATTGTTTCAATGTCCTTTATCATGGTCTGCTTAGTCACCACATGCCCGTTTTGAGGAGTATGTTCGTGCCGATTTACCCCTTTGATCAGGATGGGTTTACCGTTTATCAGGAGCTGACCTCCCTTAATTTCGCTGGATCTGAATCCCACCTTTATTGCTGTGGTTTCAATCACTTTATTCTGGTCTCCCAGTACCAGCATCAAAGTGTAGAGGTCAGGCGTTTCTGCAGACCATTTTTTTACGTTAGGCAGGAATGATGCGAACTTTTGGATTTTCCTGGTTTTTCCCTTTACGTTCATCGGGGCTATGCCTTTAGATATTTCCCTGCCCTGGGCGTCCAACAGAATAGACTCAATTTCAAGGGAAGCATCGGATTCCCGGGTATTCGCTATTTCCACTTCAAGGTTAAAGATACCGATCGCATAATTGGCATCCAGTCCTGCTTTTGCAAAAAAATCGCGGATATACGTTTTGGGACGTGCCAGTAAGTAGACATCCCGTTGTATGCCAGATAAACGCCAGAAGTCCTGGTCTTCCAAATAACTGCCATCGGTAAACTGAAATACCTGAACCGAGACTTTGTTTTTACCAGGCTTCACATATGGTGTAATATTAAATTCGGATGGAAGTTTGGAATCCTGGCTATAGCCCACCTTGTGATCGTTAATCCAAATATCGAATCCCGACTTTACTGCCCCCAGGTGGATGAATATTTCCCTGTCGTTCCAACTGTCCGGAAGGTCAAAAAAAGTAACATAGGAGCCCACCGGGCTGTAGTCATCTTTAATGTACGGCGGGTTCTTCTCGAAGGGGTATTTTATGTTGTTGTACTGTGCAAAACCATACCCGTGTAATTCCCAGTTTGCAGGCACTGGAATTGAGTCCCAGCGGCCTACATCGTATGTGGTCTTATAAAAGTCCAGGGGTCTTTGAGAAGCTTTTGCGACATAGTTGAACTTCCAATAACCATTCAGGTTTTTGATATACCCACTTTCGGCAACCTCACCGTCCAGCGCTTTTTCAACGCTTTCAAAAGGGGTAAAGCTCGAACGGGCTTCTTCTTTGTTTACCTCAAAAATTCCCGGGTTTTCCCAGTGGTTTTGGCCATTTACAGATATGGCCATGCTCAGAAAAACCCAGAGAAAAAACCTTTCTTTTGTATAAACCCTCATGCTTTTCATCTTTCGTTATTCCAGTCCCGCTAACCTTTGCAAATCGTGTGCAATCCATTTTTTATTAAGACTGTCAGAATCCTTGTATTGTACCCGTAATTCTTCTAATCTTTTGTGTAACCTATTTTGAACTGATGAATATGCGGGATCATTATATACGTTGTTCATCTCATCGGGATCTTTTTCCAGGTCATACAGTTCCCAGGCCTCTATATCATAATAAAAGCGGATGAGCTTGTATCTGTTTGTCCTAACCCCATAGTGTCTTTTAACCATATGTATTCCGGGGTATTCGTAGTAATGATAGTACAAGGCATCCCTCCAGTCTGCATTGTCATCCGTAAACAGCGGGACTAAACTTTGTCCCTGCATCTCATCAGGAATGTCAAGGCCTGCTATTTCCAGCAGGGTGGGAGCAAAATCTATATTCTGCACCAGATCTGAATTGACCGAATTGGGTTTGATTATGTTGGGATATCGAATCAATAAGGGTGTTCTGAACGATTCCTCATACATAAACCGCTTGTCGAACCAGCCGTGTTCCCCCAGATAGAATCCCTGATCAGAAGTATACACCACTACGGTGCTTTCGGTAAGCTCATTATTGTCCAGGTAGTCTAACAACCGCCCCATGTTCCTATCCACACCTTTAATCACACCGAGGTAGTCTTCCAGGTAACGCTGATATTTCCAAAGGGTTAATGCCTTTCCTTTAGGAGAGTTATTCTCAAAATTCTGATTGATGGGACCGTATACTTTGTGCCATTGTTCCTGTTCTTCTTTTGTAAGCCGATTCAATTGATTGGTATATGCTTTTTTATACCAACTCAAAAACTCGTCATAATCCAGTTTTTCCAGAATTTCAGGGGCTATTTTGTTATCTGAGCTGAGTGCCATATGATCGCTGATTCGCATTTCAGCTTCTACAGAAGCCCTGCTTTTGGTGGTATAGGCATCGAATAAAGATTCGGGAACGGGGATCTTCCTGTATTTGAACGCCTCCAGGTCGTGCATAGACGGCCACCATTCCCTGTGTGGGGCTTTATGGTTGTACATCAACATAAAAGGCTTGTCCCCTGAGCGCAGGGAATCCAGATAATGGATGGCTTTGTCGGTGATCACATCAGTTACATAGCCCTGTTCTTTAATTTCATCTTCCGGTGTAATAAATTCTGGATGGTAGTAACTTCCCTGTCCGGGCAGCACTTCCCAGTAATCAAATCCTTTGGGTTCGGATTTCAGGTGCCATTTGCCGTAGATCGCCGTCTCGTAACCCGCCTTTTGCAGCAGTTTGGGAAAGGTAAGCTGAAGGGTATCAAAAACATCGAAATTATCCCGCACACTATTCAAATGGCTGAATTTACCGGTCAGGGCCACAGCCCTGCTTGGGGAGCAAATGGAGTTGGTTACATAGGCGCGCTGGAATAGCATACCTTCTTTTGCGAGCCTGTCGATATGCGGTGTTTCGATCAGGCGGTTATCATAGGCGCTTACGGCCTGATAGGCATGATCGTCCGTCATGATGAAGACAATATTGGGCCTTGCCGTTGGTTCGACCACCTTGCCATCTTCTTTACATGAAATCATTATTATGAAGGAAAGAACAATAAAAAGCTGTCTCATATTGACCGATTTTAAAATCAGGAAATCAGATGCGTTTAGCACCTATAAAAATATGCCTTTATCGGCACAAAAGCAGGCGTTTGGGTATCTATTTTAGAGGTTTAACCTTAACTTAAACATTTGACATGCAGAATTATTCAATTTCCTCAAAGGGTCTTGTTCCTGTCCCAACCTGGTCCGTTTAGGCATCCCCAAATCCTTTAAGCAACACTGTGCTTTAGTGTTTTTTGTCTGTAGTGAAAATCAAAAAAATAGAACATGCTTTACGCTAACTCCATGTATTGGCAGCACCAAGCATGTATCCTGATTCAGGATCTGCTGTGCTCTTTTCAGAATCCCATTAATTCCTTTTGGATTTGTTTGACTTTAAGACATGGCCAGAACTCCATATCAGATAAAGTGACCCTGCTAATAACAGAGGAGCAGTATACACACCAGCAATAAGCCTGGAATAATATAAGGAACCAATAAGGTGTCCAAAAGCATTAACAAGCATTAATACGCCATAAAAATAGCCGAGATATATGGTCCATTTTTGCCTACGATATACAAAGAAGGATAAACCGAAAAGGAAAGCAATACCGATGCTCAATGCAGTCAACCAGTCTGAAAAAGAGAAAACAGGAAAAAATGTGTAACCCATTTCATTATTAAGTGATAAGACTAAGGGATTATATATGTCAAGGAAATCATTAAGGGCTTCATCAATAACATGTAATGACAGGGCTATTGTTAAAAAGATCCATGCATACAAGAAATTTGGTTTTATTTTCATTTTACAATGATCTTCTGATTTCTGCGATCAATCTCGTACAATAAGGGAAATCCTTGCCAAAAACTCTGTTAAGCCCTGCCAGCGTTCATATTATTAATTAATTTTCAATTCCAATTCCTCAACAGGTAAGCTCATAATATCCTCCCCATTCGAATAGATAAACTGCGTTCCACCATTAACTATATTGGCACTCCAACCATAAGGCAGTTTTGTTAATTTTTGTGGTTTAGACCAATCAGGATTGTTGAAATCATTTTGATTATAACTCACAAAAAAACCTTGATGAGACTCATCCCCTTCAACATACCTTGTAAAGATGATATACCTTTTTGATTTATCGACGAATGGACTAAACTCAGTGCCTGAATTTGTATTTAAGGAGGGCAAAGAATCATTAATCTTTAACTTACCCTTATCAATCTCACCCAGGAGTATATCACCATTATTAATTTTATTGTAGAAATAAATCTCATGGTCGTTCAACCAGTAAAAGTAACCTCCTTCAATATTAGATTCCCGTGTCAGGTTGGTTCTATTGGACCATACTCCATTTTCTTTCGATATTAGCCAAATACTAGTCTGATTTTCATCCCTGATACTATAGATTATTTTATCGCCATTTGGCGAAATAGCACCGTTATATATACTATCTAATTCTTCAATAGGGATAGTTTCCTTAAAAAGGCCATTTTTTTTGTAGGCTATATAGGCAGATTGGTTAGTCCAGCCCGATGTCCTTGTAAGAAAGAGTATGGATTCATCAGCTGAGAAATTGATGACATTTTCCGATAATTCCCCTGTGGAAACGATTCCCTCATAGAATTTATCATTATTTGAAACATAGTCTTTGCCGTAATAGACCTCCCTTTTATGAAGCTCCCTTATGGTGTCCTGCATGATCTTTTTTCTTTCTATCCAATCTCCAAATGGATTTATGGAGTCATAAATAAACGATCTATCGTTAAACACTTTACCTTTTGTATTAGTAAAGAATATTCTTTTTTCAAAACCTTCTTTTGTATAAAAGGTAGAATCATAACCGTGTAATTTGTCCCCAATAAATGCAGCTCTGTATGTTTTATTATTGGCGTTGAGGTTGTCTATCATTGTGTAATAGATCTTGCCGAGAGAATCAACCCATTCTGTAATCATTGTACTGTCATTTTTATACCGCACTTTTTCCTTAGAAAAGTTGGCAGCGCCTTCTTCCCTATAGCGAGCACCGATATGTTGCCAGTCGCCATCATATTCATAAATATAATCCGTCATAATACGCCCAGCAGGGTCTAATAGCATCCATCGATGTGGATTTCCATTATCAAAATAGTAGGTCAATCTAAATTGAAATGGTGGATCTCCTGGTGAAACCGGATATTTATAATAGTTAATCTTTTCCAGTGTTATTTTATCATCTGGTATTTGGGTCTCCTTATCCTTTTTACAGGCATAAACAAAGCCCAGAAAAAGTAGGATAGAAATATAATACGCTTTCATTTGTATCTTCATTGGTGCCAACTGCAAGAATCCGTAATATACAACTATCGGCTTTCCTTGCTTTTTGAATAAAAGGCATGCTATTTAAAAGGGTTTCCCTTACCTGTTTCCAAGTAGTCTCTTAAACTTGTCAACAGGTAGTAATCCCATCCGGTTTTACAGACTTCAAAACAATTGAGGGTTTCGTTAAGTCCTTTATGTTCAAAAGTGATCATCGTCTCACTTTCACCTTTTGCGATTTCCCAAACCACATGCGTATTCAGCCATTCCTCCCGGATCCCTTCGAGTCCCACATGAAAGTGATTGGCTCGTATGCAGCGCCATGATATCTTTTCATAGGGAATATATTTTGTTATTTTGAATCGCCATTCGGTATTTCCGAAAAATATTGAAAATTCGTCTCCCAATTTACCAGTCGGAAGATCAACATATCCCCACCATTTATGTACTTCCTCGGCTATAGCCTTAAAGCAGGTTTCTTCATTAGCTGGTGTAATAAATGATGTCCTGTAATCCATGAGCTTTGCTTTCAATTTAGCTTAGGTTCAACGATTTAAGCAAGGCCTGTTTTGCTAACCTCCAGATGTTGTTATACAGCATAAAACTAATGTATTACCCCAATAGGTCTGTTTCCAGTCCCTTCCTGCTCGGTTAAGACATCCCCCAGTTCAGCCCGTATTTTATCTCCGAGGGATTTGATTTTCGCCACTATTTCAGGATGTTCATCAGATACATCCCGGGTTTCGCTGATGTCATTGGACAGGTCATAGAGTTCTATTTGTTCAATGGTATTGTATTCGTATTCCACGGGGAGCCCGTTCCTGCCACCTTCTTTCCCGTTCAGGGTCCGGTATCTGTGAGGGAAATACAGCTTCCATTTGCCATAGCGTATCCCATGAAGCTCATTCACATGATAGTAGAAGTAATAGGCTTCATGAGGAGACTGATCAGAGTTACCGGTCCAGATATCCCAGACATTTTTACCATCTATTTTATTCGCCGGTAAATCAGCTCCCGTTATGTGGGCAATGGTGGGCAGGATATCTATGGCCATCATCGGTACATCAATGGTCCTTCCCGCTTTTAATTTATCCGGGTACCTGATGATACAGGGTTCCCGTTGTCCACCTTCCAGGGCGGTTCCTTTTCCTTCCCTCAGGGGGTAGGCGCAACCGGCATGATCCCCATAACTCAGCCAGGGGCCATTGTCTGAAGTAAAGATCACAATCGTATGCTCATCCAGGCCGTTTTCTTTTAAGGTGGCCAGAACCTGGCCTACAGACCAGTCTATTTCCATAATAACGTCCCCGTACAAACCCCGTTCGGATTTTCCTTTAAACTTATCTGAAACAAAGAGGGGAACATGCGGCTGTGGATGTGCGATATAAAGGAAAAAGGGGTTGTCTTTGTTTTTTTTGATAAAGTCCACACTCCGTTCTGTAATCTGCGTGGTCAATAAGGATTGGTCGGTCAGGGTATCGATGATGGTCTCATTTTCAAACAAGGGAAGCGGACCAAAATCAAATATGGGTCCTTGCTGGGGGTGCAGCGGCCACATATCGTTGGAGTAGGGGATACCGAAATAGGTATCGAAGCCCTGATTATTAGGCATGAAATCAGGGTGGTCGCCCAGATGCCATTTGCCAAAAATCCCGGTTTTATAATCGATTGCTTTCAACATTTCTGCCAGGGTGGTTTCGGAAAAGTTCAGGCCCTGTTTGCTGTTGGGCATAAAGGCCCCATGTACGCCCAGGCGATTGGGATAACAACCAGTGAGGAGTCCGGCCCGCGATGCAGAACAAACCGCCTGTGCCGCGTAGAAGTCGGTTAGCTTAATACCCTCTTCGGCCATTTTATCCAGATGAGGCGTTTTGATATCCGGAGAACCAAAGCATCCGATATCCTGATAGCCCTGATCATCTGTGAAGATGATGATGACGTTTGGTTTTTTATCCTCTTCATTTTGATTATTTGCACAGGAAAATATCCCTAGGCACAGGAAGAAAAGAGGAGCTATTTTTTTAATCATGATAGGGGACTTTACGGTATACATACTGTTGCTTGTGTCGTGAATACCATAAATTTAAACAAAGTAAAAGTTCCGGTTTATGGGGAGGAGGTGGTCAGCTCAAAGGTCCAGCTCCTGTCCTTTTTAAATTTTCTATTGAAATTGGGGGATTTGATTCCGGTGTAGATCATCCCGGCTGCGGGAATGGTTAGTAAAAAGCCCGAGGATTGTATAAATGCTCCAATAATTATCCCAAATCCGGCGGTAATAGCGCCTCCATAGATGAAGAAGCCACTGGTAAAAATAGAAAGTAACAGGGGATGACGTTTTATGGATTCGATATCCGCAAGCGTAATACGCTGGTTTTTTATCAAAATTGTGTTGCTGTTTTCTATGCTGAAACGACCTGAAATCTTTTGTCCGTCAGTGGTTTGAATTTTTATCCTTCTGCCCTCTTTGATGATGAATTCTTTAGGAAAAGCTTCGTTAGTGATTTTTATCGCTTGCTCCTGGGCGGCAATGAAGTTAACACAGAGCAGGCAAAAGAGTATGATAGTCATTCTTTTCATGGGGTATTTTATTTTGATGTTATAAAGGATATCGGTGATAATGGGATAGCGATATTTTTTGACAGGATGATTTGCGGCATTTGTACTGATGCATTTTCAATCTCTTCTTGCCCACCCCTGAACCCATTCCACATCATCTTCAATAAAGGTAAACGTTAAGTAATCCTGTCTGGAGTTTATGGAATAGTTGTAAATAACAGGGTCTCGTTCGTCACGCTGGAATAGGATGGTTTGGTTTACCTCGTCAACTGTAAATACACCAGAATATACTCCCCCAACTTCTGTAAAGCTAAATAGACCCTGTAGATCGTCTGGGTTATCATCCGGGTTGAACTCAAAAAACCTGCCAGATTTCGGTAATAAATCATTTATACCATTAACAGTTTCATCTGCAATTTCCCAACGGCCCAGGAGACCAGTGTCAATCAGAGGATCTTCGATCAACGCCGTGTCTTCATCACATTGGAATGCCATTAAAAACGGTACGAGGAGTAATATTCTTACTAATTTCATTAGGAATTCTGAATAGGAAATTGTCAGCTTTATTATATGTGAAAATAGGGTTCTCCTATTTCTAAAAAGTTAATTTATGGTAAACAATTATTTTGTCCACATGTACTGGGATTGTCCTACATCGGTTTCCATAAATTATAGATCATACGCCATAGCACTATGAGGACTGCTATTACGAAAATCGATGTGAATATTACCTTGTTATGTTTTGCCAGCCAGTTGGGCAGAAAAATGTCAAAATTGTCCTTCTTCGAATCCGAATATTTTCTGGCGATCAGGGTGAGCGGGCAAAACTTGTTAAAAATGGCAAGTGTTATACCCTCACCGATAACCACAAGGATACCGATCCAGGTATAGCGATTTACGGTGTCAGTAATTCCCGAGTACAGCACATAAAAAATCACCACAACAAAAAATGCCCAGATTACCGTATGAAGTATCTTGAT
>CAJHYA010000064.1_pt1 | contig 17545 bp, 14 predicted proteins | sample 9198611 | NCBI WGS metagenome assembly CAJHYA01 (sample SAMEA7708353, study PRJEB35096) | sediment metagenome | biome: marine neritic benthic zone biome [ENVO:01000025]; feature: sediment [ENVO:00002007]; material: shallow marine sediment [ENVO:03000034] sea grass bed [ENVO_01000059] ... | reverse complement strand
CTGCTGTTGCATGTATGGGGTTCCTGCTATAATCCTGTCTGGAATAGGCCTGATCCTGTTGCGCTCTGACGAGCAGAAATACAAAGAAGACCCTGAATTATACTCTAATTATAGCCAGTTTAAAACTGCCAAGATCATGCTCATTATCGGGCTGGTCATCGGTGTACTTTACCTGCTCTGGACCATTTATCAGATCCAGGCTATGGGAGGCTGGGACGCTATGATGGAAAAATCAAGGGAGATCCTGGAACAATACGGAATTGAAGAATAAATAACCAATAAACAAATGGAACAACAACCTTTACCTGGCGCCAGTACGGCTTTAACCATGGGTATTATTTCTGTAGTTGGAGCTTTGGTCTGTTGCGGGCCTTTTGCTGCAATTTTTAGCATAATCGGCCTGAGCAGTGCTGGCAAAGCCGAACGCCTTTATAAAGAAAACCCGGGTGGTTATTCTGGTTTTGAAAGTGTTAAAACAGGGAGGATACTCTCCTATATAGGCCTGGGGATTTCCCTGGTTCTTTTAGTGCTGTGTATCCTTTATTTCGGCGCTATTCTGGCCTTTATTGGCAGCGGGGCTTTCGAAGGAGATTTCTAAAATTAAACCCCCGGAATTCCGGGGGTTCTGTTTTGTTAATTTGGGTGTCTAGTTGGCTACCTCGCTCATAAATTTGAGACGGTACAGCCTGAGCTCCTCATCTTCATATTCCCCTTCAAATTCTTCCAGGGCTTCCTCAATCTTATCCGATTCTGCTTCGAGGAAGTATTCGTGTATTTCCTCCTGTTGATCCTCATCCAGTACTTCATCGATCCAATACTGTATGTTGAGGCGTGTGCCACTAAAGACAATTTGTTCCATTGCCTTGAGCAGTTCCTGCAATTCCAGTCCTTTAGCAGAAGCAATATCGTCCAGGGGTAATTTCCTGTCAATATTTTGAATGATATATAACTTTAATGCTGAATTGGCACCTGTACTTTTCACCACTAGGTCGTCCGGACGCGTAATGTCGTGCTCCTCTACATAGGCAGCAATGAGGTCAACGAAGGGTTGTCCGTATTTCCTGGCTTTTCCATCCCCAACACCATGTATGTTCACCAATTCAGACATGGAAATGGGGTATTTCAAGGCCATATCTTCGAGGGATGGCTCCTGGAATACTACGAAAGGAGGGACATCATGTTTCTGAGCCTCATGCTTTCTAAGTTGTTTGAGTTGTTTTAAAAGCTTTTCGTCAGCCACACCACCACTGCCTTTGGCTGATTTGATAATATTAGTATCAGCAGTATGGTCGTAAACGTGATCAAGGGTCATCATGAAGGAGGAGGGCTTCTTCATGAATTCCAGGCCTGCCTCGGTAAGATGAAGGATGCCATATTGTTCAATCTCCTTACGTAAAAGTCCAGCGACCAGAACCTGCCTGATCAGGGCCATCCAGAATGCCTTGTCTTTGTCTTTTCCAATACCGAAAAATGGTTTTTCGTTTGCTTTGTGCGAAGCGATCAGGGCATTGGTTCCCCCTGTCAGCGCCATGACTATTTCCTTGGCCTTAAACTTCTCACTGGTCCCCTGAATCACCTGTAATAATTTTATCAGGTCATCCTTAGCTTCCCTTTTCTCTTTGGGATTCCGCGCATTGTCATCCATGTCTGCCCCATCCCCATTTACCTCATCGAATTCTTCCCCAAAGTAATGGAGGATAAACTTCCTCCGGGAAATGGAGGTTTCGGCATATGCAACAATTTCCTGTAGCAGGGCATTCCCGATTTCCTGTTCGGCTACCGGTTTTCCGGACATGAATTTTTCCAGTTTCTCCACATCCTTATAGGCATAAAATGCCAGACAGTGGCCTTCACCACCATCGCGACCGGCGCGACCCGTTTCCTGATAATAACTTTCAATACTTTTCGGGATGTCGTGGTGGATCACAAAGCGTACATCAGGTTTGTCGATTCCCATGCCAAAAGCGATTGTGGCTACAACCACATCTACCTCTTCCATCAGAAACATATCCTGGTATCGCGATCGGGTCTTTGAATCAAATCCGGCGTGATAGGGTACAGCACTAATACCATTTACCTGCAGGGTTTGGGCAAGTTCTGCTACCCGTTTCCGGCTCAGGCAATAGACGATTCCGGATTTACCTGAGTTCTTCTTGACAAAGCGGATGATATCCGCATCCACATCAGCAGTCTTGGGCCGCACTTCGTAATACAAATTGGGACGGTTAAAAGAAGCCTTGTATACTTTGGCATCTCCAATCCCCAGGTTTTTTATAATATCTTCCTGAACCTTTGGTGTTGCCGTGGCAGTGAGCCCTACAATAGGGATGTTATCACCCAATCGGTTGATGATACTTCGCAGGTTCCGGTACTCCGGCCTGAAATCGTGTCCCCATTCTGAAATACAATGCGCTTCATCTATCGCTACAAATGAGATGGGAACTGATTTAAGGAAATCCACATAATCTGTTTTGGTAAGCGATTCCGGGGCTACATAAAGCAGTTTGGTCAGGCCGTTGCGGATATCTTCCTTAACCAATTTCACATCAGACTTGGTGAGTGAGGAATTGAGTACGTGGGCTACGCCTTTGTGGGCAGAAACCCCTCGTATGGAATCCACCTGATTCTTCATCAGTGCAATTAATGGGGAAACTACAATGGCCGTTCCTTCTGCAATTAATGCAGGCAACTGATAACACATGGATTTACCACCACCGGTAGGCATGATGACAAAGGTGTTCTCACCATTAACCACACTTGTAATGACTTCTTCCTGTAAACCCTTAAAATTGGAAAAACCGAAATACTTCTTCAATGAAGCACGCAAATCCATCTCTTTCAAATGCATTCCTTATTCAATTGCTTCGCGTCGCCAGGTGCAACGTCTCTCATACCGATCCCTACAGATGCTTATATTTAATTTGGCAGGTGGATAGAATTGTCGATGAGCTATGGCTCTAAACAACGATTCCGTAAAGTTTCTTTAATTTTGCTTTATTAAAGATAATACATTCTTTTATAAACTGTTTATTTGTCTAAACAAATTCTTAAAACAAATTCAGCTAATTCCGCGCTAAATTGAAAGACAGCAAAGCCATTATTTCCCGGGCGAAAAAAACCGTAACTACCCAAGGTGACGCCATTCACAATCTTACCAATTTCATCGATGAGGATTTTGTGAATGCTGTGAATTGTATTCGTAATGCCAAAGGGAGGGTTGTGATCTCTGGTATTGGAAAAAGTGCAATAATCGCCGCTAAAATTGTAGCCACCCTCAACTCTACAGGAACCCCGGCCATCTTTATGCATGCTGCAGATGCAATCCATGGGGATCTGGGTACGATCCAGAAAGACGACGTGGTTATCTGTATTTCCAAAAGTGGAAATACGCCCGAAATCAAAATGCTGGTCCCCCTCATTAAAAATGGTAAAAACCGCCTTATTGGCATGACGGGAAGTATGGATTCTTTCCTGGCCAAAAAAGCGGATTACGTATTAAACACGCATGTGGAAAAAGAAGCCTGCCCCAACAACCTGGCACCTACCACAAGTACTACCGCACAACTGGTAGTAGGTGATGCACTGGCGATTTGCCTGTTGGAATTACGGGGATTCAGCAGTAAGGACTTCGCCAGATACCACCCGGGAGGAACTCTGGGCAAGCGGCTATATCTCCGGGTTTCGGACATCGTACCGCAAAATATGAAGCCCATGGTTGAGATGGATACCGATGTCAAAAAGGTTATTGTTGAAATCTCTGAAAAGATGCTCGGGGTTACTGCGGTAATAAAGGACAACAAAATTGTAGGGATAGTCACCGACGGAGATATTCGTCGCATGTTAAATAAATACGACAATATCAATGGCCTGATGGCCAAAGATATCATGACATCCAATCCCAAGGTAATCGAAGCTGATGTCCTCGCCGTTAAAGCACTTAAAATCATGCAGGATAACGAAATATCACAATTGCTCGCAGTTGATGGTGACCATTATATTGGTGTGGTCCACCTGCATAACCTGATTAATGAAGGGATAATATAATGGCAGAGACAGCTAAGAACCCCAATGAAATGTCCTTTCTGGATCACTTAGAAGAACTGCGCTGGCATTTGATCCGTTCAACACTGGCTGTGGTTATTCTTGGTTTTGTGGCCTTCCTGATGAAGGATTTTATCTTCGATACGGTAATTTTCGGCCCGAAGAAACCTGATTTTCCAACCTATGGCTTGTTCTGCAAGCTGTCCAGAATGCTGGGATTCAGCGAGGCCTTTTGCGGTGACGAGCCCTTGTTTCGCGTACAGAGCAGGGTGATGGCCGGACAGTTTTCTGCCCACATATGGACTTCGATCTGGGCTGGTGTTATTGTTGGTTTTCCGTACATCCTTTACGAGATATGGAAGTTTATCAGCCCCGGACTTTACGAGAAAGAACGCAGGTATTCCAGAGGATTTATCCTGATCGCATCCCTTTTGTTCTTTACTGGTGTCCTTTTTGGATATTACGTGGTTGCGCCATTGTCTATAAACTTTCTGGGAAGCTATACGGTGAGTAAAGAAGTGTTTAATGATATCGACCTTGGTTCTTACATTTCCACTGTCAGGGCTTCCGTTTTGGCCTGTGGGATTGTCTTTGAACTGCCCATCGTGATCTTCTTTCTTACCAAGGTTGGGCTCGTTACCCCTGAAATCCTCAGAAAGTATCGAAAGATCGCCCTGGTGCTGGTTCTCATACTGTCGGCTATCATTACCCCGCCTGACGTTGCCAGCCAGATCATTGTAGCTGTTCCGGTACTGCTCCTGTACCAGGTGAGTATTTACATTTCCAAAGTCGTAATTAAACGCGAAGAAAAACAACGTAAAAAGGATGTCAAACGCAGTTCATGAATTTAATGATTATCGCTCCCGAATGAATGAAAAGCTCCTGGGAGCCGACAATAAATTGATCAAACGCATATTTAATCTGGATACCAACGCCTATTCGGCAGGTGCCCTGGATGTAAAAACCAAGGAACTCCTTGGACTTGCAACTTCTGCAGTGCTTCGCTGTGATGATTGTATCAAGTATCACCTTGAAAAAGCCTATGCAAATGGCGTAAGCCGGGAAGAAATGATGGAAACCATGGGCATAGCCACTCTTGTGGGAGGCACCATTGTCATACCACATTTGCGAAGGGCCTATGAATTCTGGGAGCAGCTTGAATCCAACTAAATTGTAAAACCTATCTGACCTTTTTAAAGCGATCAAACCATTAATATTGCGTTAATTCTCAAAAGTATTCCCGATTATATGACTAGCTTTAACCCCGATAGATATGAAGCTTAGAGCTGAAAAAATAATGAAGGCCTACCGGGGCCGGAAAGTGGTAAAAGGAATCTCACTTGAGGTGAACCAGGGCGAAATCGTAGGGTTGTTGGGGCCCAATGGTGCAGGAAAGACAACCTGCTTTTATATGATTGTAGGGCTTATTAAACCAAATGGGGGACGGATATATCTGGATGATACAGAAATTACCAAATTTCCCATGTACAAAAGGGCTCAAAACGGGATTGGCTACCTGGCACAGGAAGCCTCCGTATTCCGGAAATTAAGTATAGAAAAAAACATCCTGAGCGTACTGCAGCTTACCGATCTCAGCAAAAAGGAGCAGCATATGAAAATGGAATCCCTGATTGAAGAATTCGGGTTGAGCCATATTCGAAAAAATCGGGGAGACCTCTTGTCCGGAGGGGAACGTCGCCGAACAGAAATTGCCCGGGCTTTGGCTACAGACCCGAAGTTTATCCTGCTTGATGAGCCTTTTGCCGGGGTTGACCCGGTAGCCGTTGAAGACATACAGCGGATCGTGGCCCAGCTGAAAAACAAAAATATCGGTATCCTGATAACCGACCACAATGTACAGGAAACACTGGCCATCACGGAACGTTCTTACCTCATGTTTGAAGGGGGGATTTTAAAATCAGGGGTTCCGGAAGTACTGGCTGAGGACGAGATGGTACGTAAAGTTTATCTCGGACAAAATTTCGAACTCCGCAAGAAAAAACTGGATTTCTAATCGGTCGGATCCTGATCTACTTTGGCGCCTGCCTTGTACACCAAAGAACTCAAGACATAGAATACCACAATTGCTGAGATTGCCAAATACTTCATGGTCATTAGCAATACCAGACTAACCGCGATAAACACATAACGCAGTCCGTTATCCCTGAACGACCAGTTTTTAAACTTAAGCGCAAATAGCGGGATATTGGCATTTAATAAAACGGAACTCAGTACCGTGACGATCATCAGGAACCAGGGGTTCAGAATTAAGGTATTGAGGGAGTCGTTACCCTGGTAAAGCAGGATAAGCGGGAATGAAATGATAAGCAGCGCATTTGCCGGGGTAGGCAAGCCTATAAATGAAGTAAGCTGGTCTTCATCAATATTAAAGCGTGCCAATCGGTAGGCAGAAGAAAGGGTTATAAGGAAGCCTGCAAATGGGATAAGACTTTCGAATTGCAAAGGCCCTTCCCGCAGGACAGGGTTAAAGTCAGCAACATTCCAGCCTCCTGTTTGGGACATGCCCAGTAACTGGAACATGATAATCCCCGGAACCACACCACAAGTAACCATATCGGCCAGGCTATCGAGTTGAATTCCCAATTCACTTTGAGCATTGAGCTTACGTGCTGCAAGGCCGTCAAAAAAATCAAAGAATATCCCTATGATCACAAAAAGCGCCGCCAGGTGGAGTTCGTTCATCACGGCAAAGACAACGGCTATACAACCGCTGAAAACGTTTAATAGCGTCAGCAATTGTGGAAGATGTCGAATCATGGATGGCTGTTTGAAGTAAAAATAAGATAATTTTTAATCCAATTGCAGGGTCCCGTATTTTATTCAGATATTTGTTTTGTGAGCTTATTTACTGGCTGCATCATTCCAATATCATGTCCTTGAAGTACCGTTTCCTATTAGTATTTCTATTCGCCTTAGCCCAGGGTTATAATCAAACCCCGGTCTTATCAGATGCCGCGCAGATTAGTGTATTGACCTGTGGAGGTGGACAGGAATTGTACACCGCTTTTGGCCATAGTGCATTTCGGGTACAGGATCTGAGACAGGGCATTGATGTGGTTTATAATTACGGGACGTTTGATTTCCAGGCCCCAAATTTCTACACCAATTTTGCAAGAGGCAGATTGATCTATACCCTTAGCCGGCAAAAATTTGAAAACTTCCTCTATGACTATGAATTGGAAAAACGCTGGGTAAAGGAACAGATACTGGACCTGGATCAGGAACAGAAAAACGCCCTGATCGTTTTCCTGGAAAACAACTACCTGCCGGAAAACAGGGATTACCGCTATGACTTTCTGTACGACAACTGTTCAACCAAAATGCCAGATGTACTTTCAGAAATATTGGGTAATCAACTGAACTTTAAGGAAGACCACCTTGATTCCCGCTATACGTTCCGTGAACTGATCCGGCAAAACCTGAATACGAATTCCTGGTCCAGCCTGGGTATTGATTTGGCCCTGGGATCAGACATCGATAAGAAGGCCACCGCCTATCAACATATGTTTATCCCGGCATATGTCATGTACCAACTCGATAATACCCAACTAAACGGAAATCCCCTGGTTCAGCGCACACGTACCGTATTAAAAAACCAAAATCAAAAACGGTCATCGCTGTTTACCATTGCCCCATTATTCTGGTTATTGCTGCTGATGGCCTTTACCCTAACTATTACGTACATCGACTTCCGGAACAAGACCAGGAGCCGTTGGCTTGATTTTTTCCTGTTCTTTATAAGTGGGATTGCGGGCTTTTTGCTGTTTTTCCTTTGGTTCTTTACCGACCATAACAGCACCGTAAATAATTTCAACCTCCTTTGGCTGTTTCCCCTGAATTTGCCGGCTGCCTTTTTCCTGGTCAGGAAATCCGAGCCCCCCGCCTTCATCCGGCCATATCTTATCGGCTTGTGTGTCCTGATTGGCCTCACCGGAATCATTTGGCTGCTTGGGGTACAGATATTTTCTCCTTTGATCGCTGTCCCGGTTTTGGCCTTGTTGTTGCGTTATGCATGGCTCATCTTATACTTAAAAATTCCGGAGTGAGCTGATTGGCCCGTGAGGGGATTCATCAGAAGAACTGGAAAACCAAGAATTGATTATATTCCCTTAATTTTGTAACACCTTATTGTTATGGACAACGGCATATATTATTTACTTGGCGGTTTGGCCATAATTTACCTGGTAATTTCGGCTTTTAACAAGCGTAACGCCAAACGCCGGAAATCCAGGAAATTTATGGAGGGATACCAGCGTAAAGACAAAAGAGAAAATAAATAGCCCGCTTTTTATCAACAAAAGAATACCAGGGGACACCGATCCCGAAAGACATGAAAATCTACACTAAAACAGGGGATACAGGTACCACATCACTATTTGGAGGAACCCGGGTGCCCAAGCATCACATTCGTATCGAGAGCTACGGCACCCTTGATGAACTCAATTCCTGGATTGGCCTGTTGCGGGACCTGGCCACGGAAGATATTACCCGGGATTTACTGAAACTAATACAGGACCGCTTGTTTGTAATAGGGGCCGATTTGGCCACGGAACCTGAAAAGGCCAAACTAAAAAGTGGGAAAGACCGTCTTAACATCGATACGGTGAATGAACAGGACGTGGAACGACTGGAACAAGCTATGGACCAAATGAATGAGCATTTACCTCCCATGACCCATTTTATACTCCCAGGGGGGCACACCACGGTGTCATATTGTCATATAGCACGTACAGTTTGCAGGAGAGCAGAACGCATGATCACCTACCTTAATGAAAATGAGCCTGTTAACCCCTTAATTCTCACCTATATAAACCGCCTTTCCGACTACCTTTTTGTACTGGCACGCAATTTGTCAGCTGTTCTTCAGGCAGAGGAAATAAAGTGGATTCCTGAGAAAAAGGACTAATATTTTAAAGATTTCTTCGTTATTCCTTTACTGAAAACGAATTATTTCCCTAAAATGTGGGTAATTATATTCGATTTTTCTTTGCCAATTGGGTTTAAAAATTATTTTTGCAAAAAATTTAAAATCATAGAATAGCGATGTATTGGACTTTAGAACTGGCGTCCTACTTGAGCGACGCTCCCTGGCCAGCCACCAAAGATGAATTAATTGATTACGCTATCAGAACTGGGGCACCACTCGAAGTTGTGGAAAACCTGCAGTCTATGGAGGAAGAAGGTGGAGAAATCTATGAATCCATTGAAGAAATTTGGCCGGATTACCCTACTGAAGAAGATTACCTCTGGAACGAGGATGAATATTAATAACACACGTTAATTACTTCTAAAAAGTCTCATTTGAGGCTTTTTTTTTATGTAATTTTGACAGCCCAGGCCCTAAATCCGGGGTCATTAACATGTCTGGAATACCTTTTGTACTAAGCGGTAACATCACGCTCGAATTAAATACCCTTAGTCAGATGAAGCTATTACGGGATTATCGCAGCAATTAAAAAGCGTTACACATGAGTTTAGTAAATTCCATTATAAAGGCCTTTGTCGGTGACAAATCGAAAAAGGACGTAAAGGAACTTCAGCCTATTGTCAATCAAATCAGATCATACGAGAGTACCCTAGAAAAACTGAGCCTGGATGAGCTCAGGAATAAAACAACCGAATTCAAAGCCATTATTGCTGATAATTGCAAAGAGATCCAAGAGGAGATCGATCGCTTACAGAAAGAATCCGGCCTTTCCACGGATATTGATAAAAACGAGGCTATTTACAATAATATCGACAGCCTTAACGAAGAAACATACGCCAAAACAGAAAAACTCCTGAACGAACTTCTGCCTGAAGCGTTTGCCGTGGTCAAGGAGACAGCCAAACGTTTTGTTGAAAATGAAACCCTCAAAGTAAGGGCTACCGAATTTGACAGAAAACTTTCCGGAACCAAAGACTATGTTTCCCTGGACGGTGATTACGCCCTTTGGAGCAATTCCTGGGATGCCGCAGGTAAGGAAGTGACCTGGGACATGGTTCATTACGATGTTCAGCTTATCGGAGGGATTGCCCTGCATCAGGGGAAAATTGCAGAAATGCAAACAGGGGAAGGGAAAACCCTTGTAGCCACCCTGCCCCTGTACCTCAATGGCCTGGCTGGAAAAGGTGCACACCTGGTAACCGTTAATGATTACCTCGCCAAAAGGGATAGTGCCTGGATGGCGCCTATTTTTGAATTCCACGGGTTGTCCGTTGATTGTATAGACAAACACCAGCCCAACTCCGATGGCAGAAGGGCTGCCTATAATGCCGACATTACCTATGGGACCAATAACGAATTTGGTTTCGACTACCTGAGGGACAATATGGCCCATACGCCTTCTGATCTGGTACAAAGACCCCACCATTATGCCATTGTGGATGAGGTGGATTCTGTTTTGATCGATGATGCAAGGACCCCATTGATTATTTCAGGTCCGGTTCCCGAGGGAGACCGGCACGAGTTTAATGAATTACGACCCAAGGTCTATGACATTGTGCAAAAGCAGCGGCAATATCTTACCGGCGTGCTGGCTGAAGCCAAAAAGATGATCGCTTCAGGTGACAGCAAAGAAGGGGGATTTCTGCTACTTAGGGTGCACCGGGGATTACCGAAAAATAAGGCTTTGATCAAATTCCTTAGTGAGGAAGGTATCAAACAACTCCTGCAGAAAACCGAAAACTTTTACATGCAGGATAATAATCGGGAAATGCCCAAAGTAGATGCCGAACTCCTGTTCGTGATTGACGAAAAGAACAATCAGATCGAATTGACGGATAAAGGGATCGAACACATCTCCGGCGACCAGGATAACAATTTTTTCATCATGCCCGACATAGGGAGTGAAATTGCCAAAATTGAAAACCAGAACCTCGAGATAGAGAAGGAAGCCGAGCTCAAGGAAGAACTTTTTAAGGATTTCTCTGTAAAAAGTGAGCGTATTCATACCATGAGCCAGCTTCTGAAGGCCTATACCCTCTTTGAGAAGGATGTGGAGTACGTGGTGATGGATAACAAGGTGATGATCGTTGACGAGCAAACCGGCCGTATCATGGAAGGCAGGCGTTATTCGGATGGACTCCACCAGGCTATTGAAGCCAAGGAAAATGTAAAGATTGAGGCCATGACCCAGACCTTTGCAACCGTCACCCTGCAGAACTACTTCCGTATGTATAATAAACTGGCCGGGATGACGGGTACCGCTGTCACGGAAGCCGGGGAATTCTGGGAGATCTATACGTTGGACGTAATGGAGATCCCGACAAACAGACCGATAGCCCGTGACGACCGCAATGACCTGATCTATAAGACCAAAAGGGAGAAATACAACTCCATTATTGAAGAAGTAGCCCAGCTGTCGCAACAGGGAAGGCCCATTCTGATTGGTACCACCTCGGTAGAGATTTCCGAACTACTCTCGCGCATGTTGTCTATCAGGAAGATTGAACACAACGTGCTCAACGCGAAGCTTCACAAAAAGGAAGCCGACATCGTAGCAGAAGCAGGAAACCCCGGAGTAGTTACCATTGCTACCAACATGGCCGGTCGGGGTACGGATATCAAGCTGACCGAAGAGGTAAAGAAAGCGGGGGGACTGGCGATCATTGGTACAGAAAGACATGACTCCAGACGGGTAGACCGCCAATTGCGCGGTCGTTCCGGTAGGCAGGGGGACCCAGGAAGTTCCCAGTTCTATGTATCCCTTGAAGATAATCTGATGCGCTTATTCGGTTCTGACCGGGTGGCCAAGATGATGGACCGTATGGGATTAAAGGAAGGGGAAGTTATCCAGCATTCCATGATGACCAAGTCCATAGAACGGGCCCAGAAAAAAGTGGAGGAGAACAACTTCGGGATCCGAAAGCGACTGTTGGAATACGATGACGTTATGAATGCCCAAAGGGAAGTGGTTTACAAGAGAAGGCGCCATGCCCTTGAAGGCGACCGATTGCAGCTGGATATCGCCAATATGGTCTACGATACCTGTGAGTTGATTGCAGATACAAATAAAGCAGCCAACGATTTCAAGAATTTTGAGTTTGAGCTCATCAAATATTTCTCTATTACAGCTCCTGTATCCGAGGAAGAATTTGCCAAGCTTGGTTTCCAGGAAATTGCCGGTGAAACCTATGGGGCGGCATATGCGTACTATCAAAATAAAATGGAGCGAAATGCCGCAACGGCATATCCGGTTATTAAGCAGGTATACGAAGACAGTTCGAATAAATTCGAGCGTATTGTGGTGCCCTTTACGGATGGGATCAAAACCCTGAATGTAGTTACCGACCTGAAGGACGCCTATGAATCAGAAGGGAAACAGCTGGTTACCGATTTTGAAAAGAACATCACGCTGGCCATCATAGATGACGCCTGGAAGACGCACCTGCGCAAAATGGATGAATTAAAACAATCTGTGCAGCTGGCAGTTCACGAACAGAAGGATCCCCTGCTCATATACAAATTTGAGGCTTTTGAACTTTTCAAAAGTATGATCGAAAAGGTGAATAAGGATGTGGTATCCTTCCTTTTCAAAGGAGAATTACCTTCATCAGACACGAATGAAATCCAGGAGGCCCGCACCGTAAGGCGTAAACGTGAAAACCTGAAGACTACTAAAGAGGAGATCCCCAACAGCGATGAACTGGCAGCTCAGAACCGTGCAGCCGGGCAAACACAGGGCAGACGTCCTCAGGTAACCGAGACCATTGTACGGGAAAGACCTAAGATTGGCAGGAATGAAAGGGTTACCATAAAAAATATCATGTCAGGAGAAAGCAAAACCATTAAATTCAAACAAGCAGAACCGCTTTTAGATAAGGGAGAATGGGTGCTGATTGACCAGGAATAAATGCCGCTCTAACCAGCATATTCAAGGCAGCCGAAAGGGCTGCCTTTTTTATTTTATGGTACCTCCACAAGCTGTATTTCAACCCCAAACCGATGCTCAATTAGGGTTAAAAAAATGAATAGAAAATCCTATAGTTGATTATCTGCCAAAACATAAGTAGCTTTATAACACCAATCGTGGACGTGGAGATGCTGTGGTTCTATACCCGTAGCAAGTTTCCAACTTTAAATTGTTTAGGCATGGAAAATTCAAAGGGGCAAAAGCTGGACAGGTACGAAGCAAAAATGGCATTAACGATAAAAGTTGGCTATTGGGCCTCCTTCTTAACCTTTCTTTTTGGGAGTATTTCATGGTTTCTGTTGGATATATCGATTGTTGTACCCTCCTGTTTTTTGGCCTTTTCCCTCGCCAACCTATTGAATACCCTTGCCTTAAGGAATCATAAAAATCTAATTATTAGTTTTAATCTGGCTGCCTTGTTAGGGTTGGCTACTGCATTTGCCATTACACTTTTTACAGGGGGCATCAACAGCCCCTTTATTTTTGTTCTTGCCGTAATAGTCTTTGCCGGATATGCCACAACAGGAAGACGTGGTAAATTGTATCTATATCTTTGTGTGGCCCTTATATTTGCCGTTTTCCTTAATGATGTTTGGGGCTTTTTAGGCATTCAGAACGCCGTCCCTGATTCTTCCAGAGCCATTTTTGCCTTGCTCAGTATTCTGCTTTCAGTTTACCTGATGGGTGGCGTTTTGGCAAAAAACCTGCTCAAGGCACATATTGACCTCTACAAATCCAAAATGGAAACTGACCGGCAGATCAAGGAAAAGGAAACGCTGCTTCGGGAAGTACACCACCGGGTAAAGAATAACCTGCAAACGGTGTCCAGCTTATTGAGCCTGCAGTCGCGGGGGATCGAGGATGCCAAAATGAAGAGTTTACTGAAAAGCAGTCAGAACCGGGTAATTTCCATGGCTATGGTTCATGAAATGCTATACATGCGGGAGGACCTGTCCAGAATTGAGTATAAAACCTATGTGCAGGAACTGAGTGAGTACCTGGTAAGATCTGTTAAGGGTGCGGAAAGCAAGGTTAAACTCAATATCGATATCCCGGATATCAAGCTTGGGATAGACACCGCGATACCCCTGGGCCTGCTTATCAATGAGGCACTTACCAATGCTCTGAAATACGGGATTCTGGAAGATAAGGAGGGGGAAATAAACATTGCCCTCAAAAAGGAAGCTGATGAAGACTATGTCCTGAATATCGGGGATAATGGTGTAGGATTCCCGACACAGGTTGACCATAAAAGTACCCGGTCTCTCGGCTTAAAATTAATCCATAACCTTACCCGACAACTCAAAGGCACGATCACCAGGGATGAGAGTAAAAAAGGAACTAATTATATCGTAAAGTTCCGGGAGATTGGCCAACAACATCATTTAAACCCTGTTGCCTGACAGGTTCTATAGGCTCCCATTTCATCCTGCCAATTGCCAAGCGGCATTCTGGGAATTCTTGCTATATTTAGATTCTCTATTTACGAAAACACTTTTCCATGCTTAATAAACTCATTTGGGTAGCCTTGCTGCTCGCATTGCCACTTCATGGCCAGGATTATTTCTTTAAAAAATTCCACCCCTTTATTGAAGCCATACCATCTCCGGAAGCGTACTTGGGTTACCCCATTGGCGCACACCATACCAGGCATGATCGCATTGTGGGATATCTCGAAAGGCTATCGGAGGTATCAGACCGGGCTACACTTCACGATTATGGCAGGACTCATGAGGGAAGACGACTGGTGATCCTTACCATATCAACTCCTAAAAACATGGCGGAATTACCTGATCTAAAAGACAGACATCTGGCGTATACCAAGCCAAATTCACAAATAAATCAAGATTCGGACCTGCCGGTTTTTATCAACCTTGCGTATAATGTGCACGGAAATGAACCCTCCAGTTCTGAAGCGGCCATGCTAACAGCGTATACCCTTGTCGCTTCCCGGAATCCGGAGATAGTAAACTATTTGGAAAATGCCGTAATCTTTATAGATCCTACCATAAATCCGGATGGCAGGGACAGGCATACCCACTGGGCCAATATGTACCAGGGGAATCCAATGGTTGCGGATCCCCAGGATGCAGAACACAACGAATACTGGCCGGGAGGCCGTACCAATCACTACTGGTTTGATCTGAACCGGGACTGGTTGCTTGCGATCAACCCCGAAAGCAGGGGGAAGCTCAAATGGTATCACGACTGGTATCCAAACGTTGTTACGGATTTCCATGAGATGGGTTCGCGGAGCAGCTATTTTTTCGAACCTATGAAGATGAACGGCTCCCTTAATCCCATCATGCCCAGGGAGAACTATGAAGACCTCAACAACCTGTTTGGAGAATATTTTTCTAAGGCACTGGACAGCATAGGGTCCCTTTATTTTACCAAGGAGGTATTTGACGGCACCTATCCGGGATACGGATCTTCCTATCCCGATCTGCAAGGAGGCCTGGGGCTGCTTTTCGAACAGGCAAGTTCGCGGGGACACAGGCAAAAAACTACATTTGGGGAGATCACCTTTCCCTTCACCATCAGAAACCAGTATACTTCAAGCATTACAACGGTAAAGGCAGCCGTGGAAAACAAAGATTACCTCTATCAGTATCAAAAGGATTTCTTTGATTCTGCCATAAGTAATGCTGAGAAAAGCAGGATCAGAGCCTATCGATTTGGCGCATCCAATGATCAAAATCGGGTAAAGGCATTCATTGACAAACTACTCATCCACAAGATAGAAGTTTACAAGGCTGAAAATGGGGAGTACCTGGTACCTACAAGACAACCTCAATACCGCATGGTACAGACCATGTTTGAAACCTATGACAAATACCGTGATAGTGTATACTATGATGCTTCGGCCTGGTCCGTAGCTAATTTCTACCACATGAAATATCGCCCGGTAAGTTCTTTCTCGAAGGGTGAACGTGTGAGCAGTACGGAAAATCTGGTAAAAATTAGCCCGGTAACAAAATCCGATTATGCCTACCTGATAGACTGGGACGATTACAATGCCCCTGCGGTATTGAATGCATTGCAGACAAAAGGCCTTGTGCTGTCCTCTTCATTTAAGCCCTTCACCGCACAAGTTAATGGGGCATCAAAAAGATTTAATTACGGTACCCTCATGGTCCCTGTAAGCCTTCAAAAGAAATCGACAGATGAAGTGTTCGACATATTAAAAACTACCCAGGATAAATTCAAGGTCTCCATGTATGGTGTGGAAACGGGATATAATCTGCAAGGGGTTGATCTTGGTAGTGGCTATCTCAGGGCTCTTGAAAAACCAAAAGCAGCTATGCTAATTGGTACCGGAGTTCGATCCTATGAAGCGGGTGAAGTTTGGCATTTGCTGGATACCAGGGTTGGCATGCCGATAACCAAAATTCCGCTGAGAAACTTCAATCGGGTTAAGTTTGATCAATACAACACCCTGGTCATGGTTTCAGGAAACTATTCCCTGACCGAAAAACAACAAGATCGCATAAAGGACTGGGTAAAAAAGGGAAATACCCTGATAACTATTGGTACAGCTTCCGAATGGATTATCAAGAAAAAATGGGTAAAGGAAAAGTTGATCAAATCAGAAGTAGACTCCACCAAAGCCCCGGAGCGCAAGGCATATGTAGATGCCCGCGAAAACCTGGGCAAGGAAAGTGTTGGGGGTATTATCATCAAGGCCAATCTCGATCTGAGCCATCCCCTTGGCTTCGGGTACAGAGAAAAGGAGATTCCGGTTTATAAAAATAATACCGTATGGCTTTCCCCCAGCCAGAATGCCTATGCCACGGTAGCAAAGTATACGGAGAACCCGCATATAGACGGATTTATAACTAAGCGCAATCTCGAAGAATTCCTGAAACCTGCAGCTTCACTCGTGGTAAGTCCTCTGGGAAGCGGCAGGGTGGTACTATTCGCTGATAACCCGAACTTCAGGGGTTCCTGGTATGGAACTAACCGTTTATTCCTTAATGCTCTGTTTCTCGGTCAAAAAATCACCATACCTAAACGAAACTAATCACATGACGAAATATCTTTTTTCAGCCATTATCCTATTCCTTTGTGTAAGTCCTTTTTCGGTAGCCCAGGAGCTGCCTGTTGCTGAAGGGCCGTTTTCCCAATTGATCATCCGTGGCGTTACCCTGATTAATGGGAATGGTGCACCTCCCCAGGGACCGGTAGATATTGAAGTGGAGAATAACAGGATCAAGCGGGTTCAGGTAGTGGGTTATCCCGGAGTGGCGATTGATCCGGAACGCAGGCCTAAACTAAAAGCAGGTGGGCGTGAGCTTGATGCAAGCGGGATGTATCTGATGCCAGGATTTGTAGATATGCACGGCCATATTGGCGGTAAAGCCCAGGGGGCAGAACCGGAATATGTTTTCCGCCTTTGGATGGCACATGGGATCACCACAGTTCGCGAACCCAGTGGCAGGGGAATTGATTTTACCCTCGACCTTAAAAAGAAAAGTGCTCGTAATGAAATTGTGGCTCCGCGTATCCTTGCCTACACAGGATTTGGCCAGGGAAGCAAGGAACCGATCAGCAGTCCGGAAATGGCCAGGGAATGGGTGCGCGACAAT